>Ga0247611_10000061_pt1 | contig 200017 bp, 176 predicted proteins | sample 177DNAGHGhighgp2_FD_192422 | JGI IMG/M metagenome (GOLD analysis project Ga0247611, IMG submission 192422) | Sheep rumen microbial communities from Palmerston North, Manawatu-Wanganui, New Zealand - 1770 DNA GHGhigh gp2 | ecosystem: Host-associated > Mammals > Digestive system > Stomach >... | reverse complement strand
CCTGCAATTTGACCCATTGGCGGTTTTTTAACCTCGATTTTGCCCCTGAAACGTTTCAATCGCTGGAATCGCCTTTATCCATTGGGACTCAGCACATATTGCAGCCTGCAAAATGACCTATAAGTCTATTTTCACTTATGAGCCTTTTTAATTTTTCCCATTCCGCAACACCCCAAAGCACTGAAACAACTTTAAGACAAACCATTCTGAAACAAAAAAACGGGCAGGTTCTTCTTTCCTGCCCGTTGGCTTTGGATTGTTGGATTACAAATCTTGACAAACATGGTTTTCTTGATTTATTACTATAAGCAACATTTTCAGCCCAGAGTGGCTGGTGATGACAAGATTGACAGCACGCTTATTCAAAATACTTCCCAAGCGGCCGTATTTACTTAGTTCTTATCTCTTTCTTCCATCGATTTCCAGATGTCCTCGTACATCCGTTCTGAGGCCAGCAGCGGCAGGGTGCGAATGCTGCCACATTGAGGGCATTTGACCGGAGCCGAGAACACGGTTGCACAATATTCAATATCCAAGTCTCTGAATATGTTTTGGCACTGGGTGCATCGAAAGGTTGTTTTTCCTCGTAACATAAGATTAGTTTTTAGGGTTAGTATTTTCTTCTTCTCCTTTGCTTTTTGAAATTTTGGAATTACAGTAAGCTATTAATAAAGACAAAAAAGCTAATATACAAAATATGGCGACAATAGCAAAAAACACAATTTGAATCCACATATATATCTCTCTCCATCGTGCATCTATATACGGCAATAAATTATACATGCCAAACGGTAAATACCCAAATAATGCCCCAAGAAATCCGAAAAATAACACCATCTTAAATGAAGGTGCATCATTGTTTACGTTTGAACTCATCATATTCCCTATTTAAAGTTTCAGTGGTCTTAGACAATCCCCAAAAACAATTTACTGTTTTTAATCAAACTCTTTACCGCATTTTTGACATTTGTAGTTTTTGTGGAAAAGATCCTTTACCATATCAACAACAGTTGGAGCAGGGTCAACTAATACATTTGGTGGCAATTTGCACATGACAATATCTTCCGAGCCACAATACGGGCAGTATTTCTTTGTTTCTTTCATTTTATACAATCCTTCCTTTTTTCTTTAGCAATGTTCTTGGAAATTCTCAAAGACAATCCCCAAGAACAATAATAACTTTTTAATCTTCTAAATCTTCTATTTCCGAATTACCAAACCATTCTTCAACTTTCATTTTGGCCTCTTCCCTGATATCTGGGGTAATACACTTAGCAACAGTAGCTCCAGCGGCCACCAACACGCCCAAATCATCGGCAAAACCCACTACAGGTGTAAAGTCTGGAATAGCATCTATTGGAGCTATGAAATACCCCAAAGCACCAATGATTACAGCCTTTGCCCATGTTGGCGTATCTGGGGATTGCAAGGTATAGTAAAGTACTAAAGCATAGTAAACAACCTTGCTGCCAGCTTTTGATGCAAATTTCTTCACTTTTTCCCAGAAACTCGAATCACTGTATTCATTCGAGTACTTACTGGTGTCAACTTTTGAATAATCAGTTTCACTCATACTTTTATTATTTATTTAGTTATACCGCCACTTCAATAGGCAGACGGTTTCTCCTATTTCTAAAAAGTTTACTAAGATAACATATACTTATCCACATCTTCAGCATTTTTCAAGATTACACTTTCAGGTACATTAAACATTCTACATAACTCAATACTTCCATATAATCTAATCTGAGTGTCTTTATTTAATGCCGCTTCTATAAAACCACCTAATTTGTCAAAATATTCCGTGATTTTTTCGATAATCTTGCTAGCTGAAGCATCCAACTCCTTAACCAAAGTATCATATTCTTCCTGCATACGACTAATTAGTTCTTTTTCTTTATTTCCAACAATACTTTGAGTTACTTTCAACGCTGATTGCGCTACAACAGCTCCTATAATCGCACCAACAATTGGAATTGGAATTACACATTGACCTATGGCCGATCCTATGGCAGCCATTCCCGCTTCTACACTTAATGCACATGCTGCATCACTAAAATCAACCTCATCAATTTTACCATTCTTGTAATCAATATAAAGAGAGGTAATTCCAACCGAAGTGCTCACTACTGCTCCAGCAAAAGGAGCAGAAAAGCCACCGAGTTTTGTCAATCCATAAATTGCCAATCCACTGACTCCTCCTTTTGCCCCTCCTTTTACAAAGTCAAAGCCAACATCTTTCCAATCCTCTAAATCAAAATTGGATATAGATTTACCCTCTTTTATTTTTGAATAAATTCTCAACCCTGCAGAAACTGTTCCCGATATAGCAGCCGAAATTCCTGCCGCTTTAAATGCTTCTGCCCATGATGCATCCGTAATATGTTTTGCAGCCTCACACTGTTTATACTCTTCATCACGAATCTTATTTATATTATCTTGATGCACATCTTCATAGTGTTGCTCTTCAACATTAATAGTATCGTCCACTCTTCCAAGTTGAACTTCCCTATAACTTTTCAAAGATGGTTTAACGACCTCTGTAAAATGTTTTCCTGTAGTCTGTTCTATCTCATTAATATATTGTTTACAGGCTCTCACCGTTTTTGAACTCATTTCAGATGTATCACCAGACATTATCTTTTGAAGTACCTCATATTGGTCTTTGGGAATATGATATTCTCCATGCTGTCCTGGGAAACCATATTGTGTAGCATCATTTGCATAGCCTGGATATTTCTTTAGATGTTCAGTAACATGATACAAACTTTTGGTTGTTCCATTGATAAATTTAGATTGAACGGGAACGTCATTAATAATGTAATCCGTTGGCCCAATTCTATCTTTTCCTTCTTGCAACAACTCTGCTATAACTTTTTCTTGGTTAAGAACATTCCTGCCATTTCGGAAACACACCTCCAATTTTTCAGCTATTTCTCCATGCTTTGTTGTATCATTTCCTAATACATTACTTAAATTACTTGGACTGACAAAATCACGTGCTTGTTCAATAAAGGAATTTGCCTCTGAAAATGCCTCATTTGCTAAAACAGTTTTTTTCGCCGCATCAGAAGCTATTGCTGATAAAGTTTCCGCCTGCTCTTGCAACTTCCTATTGATTTGCTCCTGGACAATACCAGCAACGGTCTGATCTTCTAATATGTTTACACTCTTTTCCATTGCAAAAATCAACCAACACGTTCATTAATTAAATTGCCAAGTGCTTTTGCATTGTTAATTAAAGCCCCTAATTTAAGCTTTTGGTCTTCTGAAAACTGTAAATAATCCTTAGGAAACAAATTAAACTCTGCTAAGCCAAGTCCAGATTTTAGTTTTTTTGTTGAATCAAGTAATCTCTTTAATTTTTCGACCATTGGCTTTAATATTGTATTTTTCTGAGCAAGTTTTTGTGTAAGATCATGAGCTTCTTCGGCTGCTTTTTTGTTTTTATGAGCAGCAAAAACACCTCCTCCAACTAAAGCGAGACCAGCTATTCCCCAACCAATAGGACCTGCTAATGCTAATAAGGCATTACCAGCTGCCATGCCCCCGCCTCCTGCTGCCAAAGCGCCACCTCCAAGCCATGCCAATGCAGCATTTGTCGCAGCAGCTCCTGACAATGCAGAAATAGCAGCTCCCGTCGATGCCGTTCCAAAGGTTGTTGCAATAGCCATTGCAGCAGTAGGTCCAAGTGCTGCTATTGCGCCTCCTGCTGCAGTTCCTCCAACAGCAGCCGAAGCACCTTTGATATTATTAGAAACACTTTCTGCCTCGATTCTAACAGCCTCTCTAAATTCTTTAATGTTCAAAACAGTTTCAGCAATGTCTTTCTGAAACTCTTTTGGCGTATTTGCTAACGTGTTGATATACTCTTCAACTCTTAATATAGCCTGGGCAGCAGATTTTCTTGCTTCATACAAATCAATTGCAAAATCATTCCCTTTTTTTGCAAGTCCATTGTATATGGCTTCTTCTTCTTTTAATCGCTTAATAGCTTCTTTTTTTGCTTGATTGTAAAACATAACTTATTGGTTTTTCTAATTATTATTTTTTTGATTGTCAAACTATTCCATTCTTTCCACATCCAAATACACTGTATATTCAATGTTCTTTTTTTTAAATAATTATTCAATTTCAATCTCAACTTCTGGTTTTCCTTTTTTATCTGTTCTATATTTAATTTTAGTACTTCTATTTTTATAGGTCGCATACAAAGCAATAAGTGTCGCCAAAGACATTCCGACAAGTATTATTGTTGTCGTTTCAGAAATAAGACCTATCGGTCTTGCCACCCCAATTAAAATCTTAAGGAACACTTCCTTAATCTCGTCTTTTGCAGTTTCCACTACACCCTTTGTTTTTAGGGACTCTAATGCTTCAATTACCTTGATAGTTTTCGGATCTGTTGTATAGATAGGTGATTTACCTTCTTCTATCAACTTTTTTAATTCTTTTGGACTATTTGCTGTGTACATATTGTTATATTGTTTTGATTATTAAACTATTGTATCCTTTCCACATCCAAATACATTGTATTCAGTGCACCGGCTTTTTTGATGTCGATTCCGTAAATTCTCATGAAGGCGTCGGCCACAATCTGCCCGCCATTGGTGGTCACAAGGTTGTAGATGTGGTCCGTCACCACGTCAACGCTCATCCCCTTGTCGATGCGGATGCCGTTGCAGTTTTTCATCTGCTTAACCGTGATTCTGTAGATCATGGCTTCTCGGTTTTTGTTGCCCGCAAGTCCCACCAAGGCTGGCGTTTTTTCATTTTATTGATACAAGAAAAGCGTGAGACTCGATTCTGTCAAGTCCATCAAGCTATGGGTATCGCCAAACACCTTGTTACGAAATGAACCGAAGAAACAAATACATCACGCTTGTTCCTATACCAATCGGGCTCGTCACCCAGACTGATAACGAAAACAGTGAGCATTGGTCCTCGTCCCTCGTAACATAAAACTGGCGATTTTATAGCTTGGGACTATAGGAATGCCTTCCTTGCCGAGTCAGGATTTCTCCCCCAACTCACCTGCAAATATAGTCATTTTTCAGACCAATGCCCAACTTATTGATATTTTTTTCTTCATGTTTTTCATTCGCGTTCAGGTTTGTTTCAGCTTTGGCCAAAAGACATAAAGAAAGGCGTGCCACCACTCTCCTCACTCCGCTGGATGGCTCTGGTAAACCGTATCGAAAAATGAAGAAAAAGCAGTCCACGCCCTATGGTTACAGGGATGGCCACCCGCCGCACGTCCTTCGATAGAATTTTACCAGAATTTACCAGCTGGAACTGCGCCGTGGATTGTCCTTTGCAGGATGTCGTCTCGCCTAAGCGATGCCGCAAATATAGCAAATGTTTTGTCACATCAGCCATCATCCTGAATTTTTTCGCGGACTGCTCTGTTATGGTTTTCGCACTCATGCCTGTCTTGCCTTTTTTTTCGCAAAGCTACAGCACCTCGGGCAAAGAGAAAAGAAATATAGTGAATTATAGTAAAAAAGAGGAATGTTGATTTATCTGTCTGACGCGAGACTGCGAGACGCGTGACACGTGAATCCATGACAATCTGGTCATCTTCACTGTCAGTCAATTTCCGCATATTGAGACTGTCGAAGTAGATATGTGAAAGCTCCGCCGACCTGCGACAATTCTCTCACTTTCAAAAAAAGCTCAAGGCAGCGGATGGAACGGGAACGACACGAACAGTGCCTATCTGACAACAATCTCGTCACAGAATATCCAGCAAGGCTGCCCCACGCCACGGTGCCACTCGGGGTTAGTCAATAATGAGTTGGCCTTCAGCCTCACATAACGCGCCTTTGAAGCAACGTCAAACTTGAAAGGGACTATTTTGCACTCTGTGAGGATCTCTTCGTTTACGTAGTCGATATGCGCCAGTTCCGTCCAGTCTTCCTGGTTGTCCGACACATAACACACCACCTTTCGGGGAGCGAAAATCCATGAGAGCGGATAGAACAGAAAATCGGCCTGGATTCCGCTTATTTCCTGGCAAGAGCCTAAATCAACGACGACATCCATATCGCTGCCTTGAAAGCCCAGCCAGTTGTAATTATAATTCAACACGCCTGCTTTGCCATCGGTAAGAGCCCGAGGGCCTCCTACATCATAAGTGCTACTCCACTCCGTGGCACAGGAGACGGGTCTGTGCAAAGCCTTGTTGACACCTGTCTGCTTGGCGATATGATTTCTGATAATATCCAGCATCTGCTCTGGAGTGTATTTAGCCTCGTCCAGCTTATTGACACCCAGCCTCTTGCAATCCTTATAAAAATTCTCTGCCAAAGACATCATCTCATGTCTCACAACCTTATTCCCCAAAGTGTCGTATTCAAAATATGACAGCTCGGGGGCGACATCATAGAGCGACAAGTCCAAGACCGCAAAGTCGAGCGGCAACTCCAGAAGGCGCAGACGGTCGTTATATTTGTCCCAGTCGGCATGGCATTTCTCACAGGGAGTTGTGCTGTAAGCCCTAGAAAACAAAGAGCGGTAATAATCTATTTTGTCAGGTGCCAGATAGCCATCACGGGCATCGATGGGATAACCGTAGATATTGAGTGTTTGCCGCGACTCGACTAACGATTGTAGCATGGTGTCGTAGTACGCTTTTATGAATCCCGCCCTATTGCTGCCATAATAAGCATTAAAGAACCTGTCGCGCAACTTATCGACATCTTCATCAACATTCCACAACAGATGGGCTATCAAGAAAGTACGCCATTCATGACTCTCGGTTACATTGGGATTTGACCCCTGTTCAAAGACCATTGGCACACCATGATTGCTGAAATTTCTGAGATTGGGCTGCAGCACGTGGAGATTCGGGAAAGGGTCCAAATAGTTACGGAACTGCACCACATAATCCCAAAGGAAGATGTTTTTTGTCAGCGAGGTCCAGTCGCGCAAGTCGTTCTGGAAAGAGTTTGGCGATGTGTCATCTGATATGGGCTTGTCACGGGGGCATTCGATTGAGCATAGCATGATATTCACATTGTCGGCAGGTCTTATATTCTTTGGAGCGTGCCGTGTCTGTTGGTAAGCCAGAGTCGAGATGACCTTGTCGGGGAAACGCTCCGCCACCTTATTCACAAACCAGACCATTGTCCCGGAAGGGCCTCCATACAAAGAGTCGAGACGCCTGCAATCGTGGCATCTGCACGACGACTCGTTGTCGTTTTGCGACACCGACCATATTCTCTTTGTCGGCTCTTTCTCCATCATTGTTTTCAGATTTTCACACAAGACTTCAAGCACTTCAGGGTTGCTCAGGCAAAGTTGTCCGTCACGTACACGTTGGCCATACATCTCTGAAAACCATTCCGGATGCATGTCAAAATACCTTTCCACTGGCACCAGGTCCTTAAAAGTATGTACAAACAAGCCCCATTCACTATTGAAATTGCGACGGTTATGCAGTTTGTGCCAAATGGCGTAGCGGCTGTCTTCGTTAGGTATCAGCTGATACACTTCCCTATAACGGAAAGACGGGTTTTGCAAATCATGTATATCATTAATCGCCAAACCATTAGGCATTTCATCGTAATGCAGGTTATAACTATCAGTATAAACACAGCCAAGATAGTTTTCCAAAAAATGACAAACACCATACCGCAATCCTATTGGCTCATTGGCCATTATATACAAATTGCCTTTATCGGAATGTATCAGAAAACCGTCATCGCGAATCGAGTCCTTATATTTCTCGCATAGCCTGTATGACAATCTGTTACGGCCTATCGAAATGACATTTTTACCTTTCACCCCTTTGTCAGCAACTATCTCGTAAGGTCTCCCGAAGATCCTCTCCATGTAACAGCTCAACTCCTCCGCTGCCTTTATGGCATTGGTATCAGCTTCGGAGCCGACTACGATTTTGTATTCGTCCTTACCAGAGAAAGAGACATTGTGCTGCGCCATAAGTACAGTCTGAAACAATAAAGTGAAGAAAAACAACGCCTTTTTCATAACACTATGATATTTTCATGCAAAGATAGTTGTTTTGGGGCACACAACAAAAAACGATGTTGCTAAGACAGCAAAGAAGAATGTCGATTTATTTGCTTACGCAATGAGCCAAAGGTTGTTGATTTGACATGGGACACGTAGGGAGTTTCAAGTTAAAAGTTGAAAGTTAGAAGTTGTGGGTGCGTTTGTGGAGTCGTAGCATGCTACGACACTACATGGCTTTGCCATTCTGTATTCTGACTTCTGTATTCTGCCTTCTTGAAAAAAAAACGAGGGAAGTTTGAAGTTGGTAGTTGAAAGTTTCAGGTTGAAAGTATCAAGTTAGAAATTGCAGGGTGTTTGTGGAGTCGTAGCGTGCTACGACACTACATGGCTTTGCCATTCTGACTTCTATTTTCCACAAAGCCAGACCATCGAAGTGAAGGGTTTGAACTGTCGAAGCCCTCATTTTCTGAACTCGCATATCCCGGGATAGATGTCGGCCATCCTGCGGCGGAATTCCGAGTCGGCTGACAATTCATAGCTGCTGTCGCTGTCCTTGACCCAGTCGGGGCCGGTGAAGAACTGTTTCATCTTCTTGTAGTCGCCACGGTCGGATAAGTTCTTGACGATAAAAATCAACTCATAAGATCTGTTTTTCCTGCCCCTCCACTCTATCACGGGCAACTCATCCCCCTCGGGACGGCATCTCCCCGTCAGACGATAGGCAAACAAGGCCTTAGTCTCGTTGTCGTTGGCGATAAAACCCTCCTCCGCAAGCCAGTTGACGAAGTCAACAAAGGTCTTTACTCCTTTTCTCCTTACTTCATTATGGATGCTGAAATATTCTTCCATTTTTCCGGACAGGTTGTCAGTGCTGAAGTAATCATCGGGCAAGGTAAAAATCTCCGGTTCAGGCTCTTTCATATACTCTTCCCTGATCTCACCCACCAAATCCGCAGCAATGGGATTCTCCAGAATAGGCTCGATAAGGTTGCGTTCCATCAAGTTGAAGTCATCGTTCATGTCCCAATAAAAATGGAGAAGACAAGCGAAGTGTTCGTCCATGAAATGGCGATAGTCAGATGCAAATTGATTATAGGTTTCGTTGTTGACTTCTGTTTCAACCTTTTCCAACGACGACTGCCACTGTTTCGCTGCACTGCGCAATCTCTTCATGTCGGCGTCGCTGTTTTTCTTCAAATTGTCTGCGACAAATTCAAGAATATAAGAGCAGTCGCCTTCGTCAGGATTTTCCAGAATGAAAGAATCCTCCATGCAGCATGAGCAAAGCTTTGCCAAAGCCGTTGTGTCGCAACCGGTGCTTTCTATCAAAGAGGCAAAACCCTCGCGGTCATTGTTTACCACACACTCGGTCATTCTCGTCTTGTCGCCCGAAGTGATATTCAAAACAGAGAGAAAATCAGCGACCGTAGCCTTCAGCAAAATCCTCAGGATGCTGAACATCTCCTCAGGCTGCATGAATGTCTTATGATAAATCTCACTCAAAAAATATTCCTTTTCCTCAGGAATAATGCGATTATTGAAGACGAATGCAATGGCATTGGCGAAAGGGGCGTAAACCTCTCTCCAAAACGTCATGGTCTCCACGTAATATTCATCGTCTTTCTCTTCCCGGATAGACTGTTCCAGCTCAACAAGGCTCGTCTCTTCGTATGGCCTGTCGATGACTCGTTTAAGACCTTCGTAATATATTTTCCTCTTTTCTATTTCTTCGTTACTGCTCATGCGACAAAGATAATGTTTTTTTTGCCTTCAGCAATCACCCCTCGGCAATCGACTTCCTGACTTTAATTTTTTTACAAGTCGTAGCGCGCTACGACACTACAAGGTTTTTACACATTCTGAATTCTACCTAATCAATACTCTCCATATTCACAACCAACATTCTCGGCATTCATATCGTCGATGACATTGCCTTTGGTGTCATATAGCACCACCCTGCCGTGACCGTTGCCGCCGTTCCATAGACGATTGTGGCGTTTTGTGCCGTTTGGAGCCTCGTAGTTGATGAGAAGCATGTCGCTCTTGTCACATTCTATGTCGGTCACCATGCGGCCTGAGGTGCTGCGCTGGTCAACGTGCCAGAGTATCTGACTGTCAGTCTCTTTACTGGAGAACTCGGTTTTGACACAGGTCCAGAATTTAGAGAAATTGAACTCAAAAGGTCTACCCTCGTACCAAAAAGCAGCCAAAAGCTTGCGCGGCAATGCTATCCCTCCTACTTTAGGACAGCCGCCGCCAATATCGAAAACGCTGTCGTTCAGCTTCTTGCCGGTAATATTGCTTGTCATGTTGCACGACGAGAGCCAAAGCCAGGGCGAAGTGAAGTCCTTGCCCCAGTTCTTGTCGGCATAACCAAAACAGCTTTCGGGCGAGACGACATACTTCTGTCCGTTCCAAATCACCTCACCTTCGTATAATGTCTTCATGCCTTCGGCATGCCAAAACATCTCGAAAAGCTGCATCCTGCGGAACAAGTCACCTGCGCCATAGCCCACGTTGAAAGCCACTTTCTTGTCAATCTTGAGGTGCCACGACATCTCACCATCGTCGCACATCCACTCGGGATGCGTTGCGGCATCGCTCACTTTGACAGAGCCTTGGGTAAACGTTTCGTTCAACGAGCAGTCGCCCGCCGATATGGAGAACGGTGCTCCAAAGCTGGCTTTCACTTCATTCCAGCCAAAGAAACGATGCAGCTGCGCAGCATCCTTTCCCCAACTACCCACGTTGACCATAAGATAAGAAGGGCGGTTGCCTTGGTTCTTGTTTTCAGGAAGCTGTCCCAATACGGGTTCAACACCACCCAAAGCGGGATTGCAGGTGAAAAACTCAATATAAAATGGCTTGGCCTCGCCAGTCACGGCATTATGGGCTGTGAACGAGTGCCACCACCAGTCGTAGCCGCAACGCGACTGACCTCCAAATAGTTGGAAGGTGTTGCGGGATATGTCGGATTTATTGAACATCGCTGTGAAATCTAAAAAATCAACATTTTACAAGACTCGCGACCCGGATTGTGTCGTCCCGTGCCGTGTCATTTAGTCATCAGTTCTTTCAGTTTGGCGACAAAGCTATCAATGTCCTGTTCTGTCGTGTCGAACGAGCACATCCATCGCACTACGTTGTCATCCTCGTCCCAGTCGTAGAAGAAACAGTGCTGTTGAAGTTCCTTCCACACCTTACGCGGCAGCCGTGCAAAAACGCCATTGGCCTGGACTGGATAAACCACCTCCACTCCATCCACGTCCTTTACCTTGTTGTAAAGGAGCTGTGCCATACGGTTCGAGTGGGTAGCATTACGCTTCCAAAGCTCATTCTCGAAATAAGCCTCGAACTGCGCTGCTATGAAGCGCATCTTGGAACACAGTTGCATGGCCTGCTTGCGGCGGTATTTGAAGTCGGGAGCCAACTCGGGGTTCAGCAACAGCACCGCCTCGCCCATCATAAGTCCGTTTTTGGTGCCGCCAAACGAGACCGCGTCAACACCAAGGTCTGTCGTCATGGCAGAAAAGGAGGTGTTAAGTGCAACCGCCGCATTAGCGAGACGGGCACCATCGATGTGTAGATACATGTTGTAGGAATGGGCAAAGTCAGCAAGGGCTTTTATCTCTTCAATGCTATACAAGGTACCCAATTCCGTAGGCTGTGTTATGGAGACGACCTTGGGTTGCGAGTGATGCTCGAAGCCGAAGCCATGCAGCTGGGTCTTGACGAGTTCGGGAGTCAGTTTGCCGTCAGGTGTTTCAACTGTCAGCAGTCGGCAGCCTATGATGCGTTGTGGCGCACCGCACTCGTCCACGTTGATATGTGCTGTAGAGGCACACACCACAGCCTCGTGCGAGCGCATCATGGCATCAAGGCATAGTGTGTTGCAACCCGTGCCGTTGAAGGCGAAGAAGACGCGCGCATGTTCGCCGAAATGCTTCTTGAAAATACGTTCCGCCGCCTTGCAGTATTCGTCATCGCCATACGCCAGGGCGTGTTCGCTGTTCACTCTTATTATCGTATCAATCACCTCGGGGCTGACACCAGAGTGGTTGTCGCTTCCAAATCCTCTTTTCATCGTCTTTGATTTTTTCTTTTGATGCAAAGGTAAGAATAATTCGGGATACAAGAATAATTTTCGACTATCAGCTTGGTTTTGCGAAGACAAAATGCCGACTATCCCACTCATCCATGATTTGTTTAGCCCATTTGGGCAGTGTTTTCAGAATGCTGTTTTGACATTTCTTTGTTTTGAATAAAAACACAGAACCACATTTGCGACCCTGTAAGTGAAAGGTACCAAATACAAAAAAAGAGGATGACAAGGTCATCCTCTTTCATATTAATACATCTTTTTCACTCGTTGTTCACACCGAACATCTCGTCGATGACGGCGGCATAACGTTGATTGATTACGCGACGTTTTATTTTGAGTGTTGGCGTGAGTATGCCGTTGGCCACCGACCACTCGTCGGCGACGAAGGTCTGGCGTTTCACCTTCTCGGTCTCACCGAGGCTGGTGTTGCAGATGTTCACCTCCTTGTTGAGGCGTTTCAGCACCTCGGGGTCTTTTATTATCTCTTCGTTGGTGGTGTATTTCACGTTGTGGCGTTTACACCATTCGCGCAGGAAAGCGAAGTCGGGCACTATGATGGCTGCTGCGAACTTCTGGTTCTCGCCGACCACCACAGCCTGCTCGAAGAACCTCGACAGGGCCAGCTTGGTCTCAAGCATCTCAGGGTTGATGTATTTTCCGCCCGAAGTCTTGAAAAGGCTCTTAATACGGCCGGTTATCTGCAACAGTCCATGCTCGTTGAACTGTCCCATGTCACCGGTATGGAACCAACCGTCGCCATCTATCACTTCAGCGGTCAAGTCGGGACGTTTGTAATAGCCCAGCATCACGTTGTGTCCGCGGCATATTATCTCACCGTCTTCGCTAATCTTCACCTCGACGCCTTTCAACGGAGGACCAACGCAACCGACCTCGCGCTGATGGGGTCCTTTGTTGCTCACAGCTATGACAGGCGATGTCTCAGTCAGACCGTATCCCTCAAATACCGGCATTCCTATTGCCGAGAAGAACGAAGCAATCTTTGGTGACAGTGACGCAGCACCCGAAACGACGCGGTCGAAACGGTCGCCACCTATCTTTGCCCGTATCTTGCTATAGACCAGCTTGTCGGCAAGGCGATGCTCCATATTGTAGAACCACGTGCGACGGTCATCGTCAATCTTGTATCTTTCGGCAAGATGTACTGCCCAGAAGAAAATCATGCGCGAAATACCTTTCATTTTCTTGCCTGAGGCGAGAATGCCTTCATAGAAACGCTCCAACACACGAGGTACACAGCACATCATCGACGGGCGAAGTTCCTTGATGTTATCAGCAAGAGTGGCAAGGCTCTCAGCATAATAGATAGCCATGCCTTTGAACTGGTAAGTATATATAAGGAGTCTCTCGTAAGCATGGCATTCAGGCAGGAACGAGAATGCAATACTTCCTGGTTGGCTGGGGATGATGTCGTAAACGCCCATGACCTGGTTTATGATGTTTGAGTGCGATAGCATCACGCCCTTGGGGGTTCCCGTTGTTCCTGAAGTGTAGATGATGGTCATGCAGTCGGTGGTCTGCACAGCGGCCTTGCGACGTTCTATCTCCTCAGTGTGGGGATGCTGCGTACCTAATTCTATCAGCTGGTCAAAATAAGGATATTTCTCGCGGTCGATCATCGTGTAAACGTGCTTCAGTCCTGGAATGTCAGGCATGACGTTCGTCACCTTGTTCATAACAGACAGGCCGTCAAGAAACACGAGCTTGGCCTCGCAGTCGTTCAATATAAAATGATACTCCTCTTGGCTGATGGTGGGATAAATAGGCACGTTGATGGCGCCTATCTGACACACTGCCATGTCGATAACATTCCATTCAGGACGGTTGGTGACGATGAAAGCCACCTTGTCGCCAGGCTCGATACCCAATTCAATAAGGGCGCCGCTCAGTTTGTTAGTCAAATCCACATACTCCTGAGGGCTGTATCTACGCCATTGGCCATCCTTTTTGCCTGCCAATGCAACAGGCTGGTCACCATACTTCTCAATATAATTGGGAAGAAGGTCGAAAATTCTCTTGATTTCCATAAAATAAACTCGTTTTCAAGCCGCAAAGATAAAAATCAAAACAAGACAATCGCGTTTTTTTAATTATTATTTTCCGAATTACTCCACAAATATCTAATAATCAACAACCTATGATTTAGATTAAAAAATTTCGTCATTTCTGTTTGCGCAAACGAAAAAAAGTGTAATTTTGCAGTCGCAAAAACGAGGCGGGGTAGCTCAGTTGGTTAGAGCGTCGGATTCATAACCCGGAGGTCTCGAGTTCAATTCTCGATCCCGCTACACAGAGCAAGGTTCAAGCCTTGCTTTTTTGTTTTATATCCATCATCTTATAACGTCGCAAAACTTTTTTTTGTAACTTTGCGGACACAAACAAAAAATATCATGAGAAGACACTTTTATATCGCGTCATTAGCCATTGCATTGTGCATGACGGCTTTTTCGTGCGGCAACAGCGGCAACACCTCGCTCGCCCCTGCCGACAACAGTCTGACAAACAGCATCGACACCACCACCACTATCAATGCTGAGGAAGAAGACGACGGCGACCCCAACATCAAAGCCGCCTCAGTCGACAAGATGAACATGGTGGTTGACGAAAACGGAAACGTCGTTGGACGCTATGTGCGAACCAATGAAGACACCTACACCGTTTCCGTTCAAGACGATGTGGAAGTGCCAATCGCGGGACACGAGGTTGTCACCTTCAGCGCCAAAAACGGACAAGGTGTGGTTTACACCCGCCGCACCTACGTCAACGTGCGCGTCGAGCCCGACCTCAACTCGCCCGTTCTGAAACAGATTTCCTACAATAAGAACAACGGTGTCCCGGAGACATACCCCTGCCTGGGAAAGACAAAGGGATGGTACAAGATAAGCATCAAAGGCAAAGTAGGCTATGTGCGCCACGACCTTATGGAATGGGACGGGATGGATACGTTTTAAGTTGATAGTTGATAATTTGAATATTGCAAAAACAGGCTATACACTTGCACTAAAACCAAAACAGGGGCGGTTCACACCGTCCCTGTTTTCATGCCTGTTTTCTATATGTGTAGGTTTGTCAATTCACGAAGTCGAGTTTCCCGTCTTTGACCCCGACGACGATAGGCTTCTCCTTGTTGACTTGACCAGAGAGGACAAGCTTTGAGAGCTGGTTGAGCAACTCGCGCTGCATCATACGCTTCACGGGTCGAGCACCGTATTGCGGGTCGTAGCTTTGTTTGGCTATCAGAGCCACAGCCTCGTCGCTTATCTCGATGTCTATCTCGTTCTGCTTCAACATCTTCTGTATCGCGGCAAACTGCAACCTCACCACATCGGCAATCTGGTTCTCGGTCAACGGACGGAACATCACAATGTCATCGACACGGTTCAAGAACTCGGGCCGCATGAACTGTTTAAGCTGATTCATCACCTCGTTACGTGTCTTCTCGAAAGTGGCTTCCGAAAGGACGGCCTCGCTTGTCGAGAGGTTCTGCTGTATGATGTTGGCACCAATGTTTGATGTCATGATGATGATGGTGTTCTTGAAGTCGGCCACACGCCCCTTGTTGTCGGTCAGACGGCCGTCGTCGAGAACCTGCAGCAGTATGTTGAACACGTCGGGGTGGGCTTTCTCGATCTCGTCGAGCAGTATCACCGAATAGGGCTTGCGTCGCACAGCCTCCGTCAGCTGGCCACTCTCCTCATAGCCCACATATCCTGGAGGCGCTCCTATCAGTCGCGACACGGTGTGACGCTCCTGATACTCCGACATATCTATACGCACCATGGCGTTCTCGTTGTCGAAGAGGAACTCAGCCAGAGCCTTGGCAAGTTCAGTCTTACCAACACCCGTGGTTCCCATGAAGATGAACGAGCCTATAGGACGTTTGGCATCCTGCAAGCCGGCACGGCTACGACGTATGGCGTCGGCCACCACCTCGATAGCCTCATCCTGACCCACGACACGCTTGTGCAGCTGTTCCTCAAGGTGCAACAGCTTCTCACGCTCGCTCTGCATCATCTTAGTGACAGGTATTCCAGTCCAACGCGACACTATCTCGGCCACGTCGTCGGAGCGTACCTCCTCGTCAACAAGAGGACTGTCGCCCTGCACCTCGTTCAACTTGGCTTTGGCCGCCTCTATAGCGTTTTCTGCCTCACGTATCTTGCCATAACGCAGCTCGGCAACCTTGCCATAGTCGCCATCGCGCTCGGCAACCTCGGCCTGGTGGCGGTACGACTCGATGTTGTTCTTCTCCTTTTGTATCTGCTCCACATACTGGCGTTCGGTCTCCCATTTCAGCCTGATGGCAGCCCGTTTGTCGTTGAGTTCGGCAAGCTCCTTCCCTATCTCTTCAATCTTCTTGGTGTCGTTCTCGCGCTTTATGGCTTCGCGTTCAATCTCAAGCTGGCGGATGGCACGCTCCACGTCCTCAAGCTCCTCGGGTAACGAGTCGATCTGCAAACGCAGACGTGCAGCGGCCTCGTCTATAAGGTCGATGGCCTTGTCGGGAAGGTAACGGTCGGAGATGTAACGCACCGAGAGCTGTACTGCCGAGATGATGGCTTCGTCAAGGATACGGATGTGGTGATGGTTCTCGTAACGCTCCTTCAAGCCCCTCAATATGGAAATCGTGGATTGCACATCGGGCTCGTCAACCATGACGATTTGGAAACGCCTTTCAAGAGCCTTGTCCTTCTCGAAATACTGCTGGTACTCCTTCAAGGTAGTTGCGCCTATGGCTTTAAGCTCGCCACGGGCAAGGGCCGGCTTCAGAATGTTGGCTGCATCCATGGCGCCTTCGCCGCCACCAGCTCCCACGAGGGTGTGTATCTCATCAATGAAGAGTATCACCTCGCCATCGCTCTCGACCACTTCCTTGACTACATTCTTCAGACGTTCCTCGAACTCGCCTTTGTATTTTGCTCCAGCCACCAATGCGCCCATATCGAGCGAGAAGACCGTCTTCGACTTCAGGTTCTCTGGCACATCGCCGCTGACGATACGCTGGGCCAGACCCTCGACAATGGCTGTCTTACCCACACCTGGCTCACCTATTAATATAGGGTTGTTCTTGGTGCGTCGCGACAGGATCTGCAACACACGACGTATCTCCTCGTCACGGCCGATGACAGGGTCAAGCTTGCCATTGGCGGCAAGGTCGTTGAGGTTACGGGCGAAACGATTCAGCGAGTCGTAGTTCTGTTCGGCATTTTGGTTATCGACCTTCTTTCCTTTACGGAACAAGCGAATGGCCTTCAGCAGGTCTTCACGGTTCACGCCATTGTTCTTCAACACGTCCGAAGCAGTGGTGTTGCTGTCGAAAAGGGCGACAAGCAGGTGGTCAACAGAGACGTATTCGTCGCCGAAGTCCTTCATCACGTTCAAGACGTTGTTGAAGACTTTGGTAATCTCGTTGGAGTAGTACAGACTGCCACCGCCACTCACCTTGGGCAGCCTGGCAATCACACCATCCAACTCGGCATTCAGGGCGTTGAGGTTAACGCCCAACTTCTTCATAAGGTTGGGCAACAGATAGTCGTCGGCGAGCAGCATACCTTTCAAAAGGTGCACGTTCTCGACGGTCTGGCTCTGGTTGGACTGCGCCAGCTCCTGAGCCTTCTCTATCGCCTCTTGTGATTTTACTGTAAACTGATTAAAATTCATGGCTATATGTTTTTTTTGTTTTTATTCGATTTTCACAGCCACCACATCAAAAGAAAAACCAAACCAATCAAAATGACAATTCGTCAGAAAAACACGCCATTTTGTCATAAAAAATATGTAATTCGCTTATAAAGAAGCAAAAACGTCACAGCGTACAGGCATAAAAAGCACTACATCCACAGCGCATAATCCTGCCAGTCGGTCACCATGTGAAACAGCAGCCCAATACCTACCGCACGGAGCCACCACGGCCAGTTTAACCTTTCGTAAGGAAGGACACACAAAACGAAATAAAAAGCAATGGCGTAACACGAATGAAGAGGATGAAAGCCAACACTCAGCCTGTCAGGATCGAAAACGGGATTTGAAAAGAGATGGTCCAAATCAACCAACATGGTTGCAAGCATTATCAACAAAGCCTTCAAACGACGCTCCTTAGGAAAAAAAAGTGCGAGAAAAGCAGGGGCTAAAAAATGCATTCCATAATGAACGAGCGTCCTTATTTCCATAATGATACTTTGGCCAAAACAGACAGATTCAGGTTTACAATCATCTAATTTTCAGCTGCAAAGATAGAGATTGTTTTAATTTGTCGCATAAAAAAACGTATTTTTCAACATTTTTCCTGCCATTTCCCAATAATTATTAAATTTGCAGTTCAATAATTATGGTATTAAAAATAAAACTCAATAAAATGAAAGTAAGAGAACTTGCTGAAAAGCTGAATTTAAAGGTTTTGTCGGGCGAGAGCGGCCTCGACAGAGAGATTGACGGATGCTACATCTCCGACCTGCTGAGCGACGTGATGGGCAACGCCATGGAAGGCAATGTGTGGATCACACTGCAAACCCACAAGAACGTCATGGCTGTGGCCGGACTGAAAGAACTGGCCTGCATCATACTGGTGAAGAACCTCGTCCCAAACAGCGAGACCATCGAACAGAGCAACGAGGAAGAGCTGCCTATTCTGCAAACCGAGCTCCCTACCTACGAGATTGCCGGATTAGTGTATAACTTGCTGCACGAGTGATAGGTGTTGATTTGTTTTTGTTGACACGAGACTATAAAACGACAATCCATTCCCCCTTTTGAGGGGGTTAGGGGGAGTCATAATAACCTAAAAATGCCAGAACTCAACTCCTATAGAGCCGACCTGCACATACACACGGTGCTTTCGCCGTGCGGCGACCTTTATATGAGTCCGTCGGCCATCATAGAGCAAGCCAAGAAGCTGCACCTTGATGTCATCGCCATCTGCGACCACAACACCACACGACAGGTCAAGGTGACACAGAAGATTGGCCGAGAGAACGGCATCCTCGTCATCGGAGGCGTTGAGATAACGACACAGGAAGAGGCACATGCCCTAGCCTACTTCGAGACCGACGAGCAGTTGGACAAGTTCCAGGATTTTCTTGATGCCCACCTGCCCCACATACCTCTCGATGAGGAGAAGTTCGGCTACCAGCTCATCGTTGACGAGAACGAGGACGTGACAGGCGAAGAGGAATGGCTGCTGTGGTCGGCCATCGATGCCGACATCGACGAGCTGTACGACATCGTCCACGAGATAGGCGGACTTTTTGTCCCGGCTCATGTCAACAAGCCTGCAAGCAGCCTCATCAGCCAGCTGGGCTTCATCCCACCCGACCTCAAAGCCGATGCCCTCGAAATCTCAAAACACGTCAAGAAAGAGGATTTCCTGAAGAAATATGCCTACCTGAAACGCTTCAACTTCACCAAGAGCTCCGATGCCCATTTCCTGCACATCATCGGCGAGGTGCACTGCGTGCTGCACATGTACGACAAGACCTTTGATGAGTTCCGCAAGACCTTGCACGGCGAGGATGGAAGATTTATCGAAACTGAACCAAAAGAGAAATTGCAATTGTTGTTTGGATAAAGACACGGGACTGCGGGACACGAGTCTCGAGTCACGAAGTCACGCGTCTAATAAAATTAAAATCATGAAAGAACTATCATTACATGTATATGATTTGATGGAAAACTCGACTGCCGCCAACTCCACCCTTGTCGAGCTGACCATACGCGACAGCCTGAAAGACAACATATATGCCTTCACCATAAAGGACAACGGAAAAGGCATGTCGCCCGAGTTCCTCGCCAAGGTGACCGACCCGTGGACAACGACACGCACCACTCGCAAGGTGGGATTGGGACTGCCGCTAATCAAGATGAACACCGAGAACGCAGGAGGAGGCATGAAGATAGAGAGCGAAGTCGGCAAAGGCACCACGCTCAACTTCTGGTTCCAGCACGACCACCTCGACCGTCCACCTATGGGCGACCTGCCAGGTGCGCTCGTCATGCTCTTCTCGGCCCACGAGGACATACACTTCATCTACAAGCATATCACCGACGAAGGCGAGTTCATCTTCGACACCGAAGAGGTGAAAGAAGCCCTCGACGGCATGCCCATGAACGACATCAACGTGATGAAATACCTGAAAGAGATGATTCAGGAAAACCTGGAAGAGATACACTACAACGATTAATACCCCCGTTTATACCTGCGCATTGTCAAAGGTTTTGGGTATTCTATACCTGCGCATTGTCAAAGATTTTGATATTTTTACACCTGCGTATTGTCAAAAGTCGTATATTTGCGGCATGATATTCAGAAGAAAAATATACGACAAACTGCTTGAATGGAAGCAGAACACGAAAGGCGCCAAAGCCTTACTCGTTGAAGGTGCCAGACGAATCGGCAAGTCAACCATTGTTGAACAATTTGCCAAGAAGGAATATAAATCATACATCCTTATCGACTTCAACGATGTTAGTTCAACAGTAATAAACGCCTTTGAAAACTACCTTAACGACCTTGATGCTTTCTTTCTGATTCTCAGCACGGAATATGGAGTAACACTATACCACCGCAAGTCTGTCATCGTCTTTGACGAGGTGCAACGCTATCCAAAGGCACGGCAGTCGATAAAGAAGCTGGTCAAGGACGGCCGTTATGACTATATTGAGACCGGCTCGCTAATTTCCATCCGTGAGACCGTGAAAAACATCACAATTCCTTCGGAGGAGCGTTCCATAAAGATGTATCCAATGGATTTTGAGGAGTTTGCAACGGTTTTCGGTGATGAGAGCCTTATCGCATACATACGGCAGTGTTTTGCCGAACGCAAGCCACTGGAACGCCACCTGCACAACAAGGCCATGTTCCGCTTCAAGCAATACATTTTGGTGGGCGGAATGCCACAAAGCGTGTCGGCTTTTGTGGAAAACAGTTGCGATTTTGCCATGGCCGACAAGGAGAAACGCGACATCCTTGCCTTGTACCGCAACGACATTATGCGCATCGATGCCCAATATCGCTCAAAGGTCCTGTCAATTTTCGACCAAATTCCCGCTTTCCTGTCGCGGCACGAAAAACGTGTGGTGCTTTCCGACATAGTCAAAGGGTCTTATTTCGACCAGTATGCCGACACCTTCTTCTGGCTCGGCGACTCCATGATGGTGAACGAGTGTTTCAACACCACCGACCCAAATATTGGATTAAGCTTAAACGAAGACAGAACCCTCATCAAGTGCTATATGGGCGACACCGGACTTTTGGTCAGCCATGCTTTCAACGAGAACGAGATTGCCGATGAGCAGCTGTACAAGCAAATCCTCAACAACAAACTATCTCTCAACCAAGGAATGCTGTATGAGAATGTCGTTGCGCAGATGCTTGTTGCCAACGGACACAGACTGTTCTTCTACACGCACTACAATGAGGAGAAGCATCGCAACGACATAGAGATTGATTTTCTGATGTCTAATATGAGCAAGACCAAATACAAGGTTTTTCCGATTGAGGTGAAATCATCGGCGCGATATTCGACCGCCTCGTTAGATGCATTTGTGCCCAAGTTCCATGAGCGTGTTGACATGGCATATATCATCCATCCTAAGAATCTCACTGTTAACGAGAAGCGCATTTCCATCCCGCCCTATATGGCCATTTGTCTTTAACCCCCCCCGTTTATACCTGCGCATTGTCAAAGGTTTTTGGGGTTCTATACCTGCGCATTGTCAAAATCAGCCTAAAACATTTTGAGGATTTACGCATTTTTGAAGGAAAAGATTTTGGGGAAACAAAAAAAAGCCGCCATTACTGACGGCTTATAGTTTTTTTGAGGTAATCTGTCGGAAAAGAGTCTTTATTTAAAACATCCTAATTGCTCTACAATAATTTGGTTCATATTTATTGACACCTTTTATCCACCCTTTGGGCGCAATGGCAAAAACATCTGTATCATCTTCTTCTGAACTTGAAAAATAGAATCCATCTGTAGCCTTAAAAGAATCTCCTCCATTAGCTTTAGAAGCCGTACTAATAGGTCCCATTCGACCTTGTGATTGATTAGCAACTTTTATGAGTTCATAAAGTTCACCCAAGCTAGGCGAGTACCAATCTGGTCCTATTGAACGGCACCACTTCATCGCGGGTAAATCATTAATCCCAAGTTCTTCTATAGCCAAATTACAATATTTCATACCCAATCCTATTTGAAATATAGGATCACTTTCATTTGGTAGAGACCTAATATCTACACAATGATGTGATACTGATGTGTTTTGCCATAGACATTCTTTTTGTTGTAGACTTACAGCAAGTCCATGACCATTACCATCTAAATAGAATACTATTCCCTTGCTCCCATCATAAAACTCTATTAATGAGCCAATCTCTAAAGAGGCTATGATACTTGGATCTGCAACAGGTTCTTGGGGGAATGAAATCCCATTTTCAGAATTATTATTTGTTGTAGTGTTTTGTCCAGTATCACGAAAGTTTACTACAGTTCCATCTTGCAACTTAATGATCAGTACATCAGTCTTTTTAATTTTATGTATTGGAGAATCCTCACTATCTTCCAATTGATAATATACAGCATCTTTGCCAACATCGGTTCGAAACACTTTAAAAGTATCTCCTTCATTTGTTACTATCAAATCCTGAGCTTTAACGAGTAAAGAGGAAAAGACAAAAAACAAAAAGACAAGCGTTTTAACTAAATTATTCATATTATTACCTATAGCAATCATTGCAAAATTACAAAATTTGGGAAAAGCAAGGTTTTTTAGGAGAAAATTTCCACAAAAATCCTCTTTTCCACCTGCCCTATCGAAAAAAAACTTACCTTTGGGGCTGATAAACTAAATGGTAAACTTTTCAATCGTAACTGAAAATGACACTTAAAGAAATAGCTGAACTGCTCAACGCCAATGTGCGTTGCGGCAAAGACCGCCTTGACGAGACGCACGACCGCGCCTTCGCATCCGACCTGATGAGCGACGTCCTTACCCTCGGCGACAACGCTCCGGTCATACTTACAGGCCTGTGCAACATGCAGACCATACGCACCTGCGAGATGGGAAGCCTTGACGTACTCATCCTCGTCCGCCGCAAGAAAGCCACCGAAGAGATGATCGAGATGGCTGAAGACGAGAACATGGTCGTCATGGAGACCGACTTCTCGATGTTCAAGGCCTGCGGACTCCTCTTCCAGGCGGGAATGAAACCGATTTATTAGAATAGAGAAGACAGAAGTCAGAAGACAGAATGGTGAATTAAAAAAGGAGTTAAAGAGGAAGTAACAATAGAAGTCAAAGAAGAAGTTAAAGTATCACAGACCACTAACTATCAATCAACTATACTAACCACTAACTCTTAAATATCAACTTTAAACTACTAACTACAAACTGAAAAAAGATGCACTTTGAATACCAAATATACGAAGCGGACTTTGTAAACGCAGGAGCGGCCTCGAGTGCGGTGAAAAAGACACTGAAGCAGCTCAACATCAGTCCGTCAGTGATAAAGCGCGTCGTGGTGGCACTCTACGAGGCCGAGGTTAACGCCATAGCCCACGCCTACGGAGGCACCATATACGCCGACATCGAGCCCGACCACATAAACATGAAGGTGGTTGACACAGGTCCCGGAATACCCGACATTGACTGGGCCATGCAGGAAGGCAACTCAACAGCATCGCCCGAGGTGCGCGACATGGGCTTCGGAGCTGGCATGGGTCTGCCTAACATAAAGAAGAATGTGGACAAACTGAATGTGACCTCACAGGTAGGTGTTGGAACGACTGTGGAGATGGAGGTGAATTTTGTATAATTGTTGATTTGTTGAAGTGTTGATTTGTTGATTTGTTTGAAAGTGGAGATGATAAAAAGAAGTTAAACCATTAAAAGCCAACCACATGGAAAACGACCATTTCTTTCACGCACTAAGCATTGACGAAGATATTTGTATGGGATGCTCACGCTGCATGAAGTCGTGCCCGACCGAGGCACTGCGTGTGCGCAACGGCAAAGCCACGCTGATACCCGACCGCTGCATCGACTGCGGCAACTGCTTCAAGGTGTGTCCCGTCAAAGCCATTTACATCAAGCAGGACGACTTCGACGACATCTTCAACTTCAAGTACCGCGTCGCCCTAGTCCCCGCCGTTTTCATGGGCCAGTTCCCCGACGACATCACCGTGTCGCGCATATATTCCATTTTAAAAGAGATAGGATTCACCCACGCCATAGAGACAGAATCGGCCATACCTATTTATACTGCCGCCAAAGAGCGTTACGCACAAGAGAATGACGACATAAAACCCCTCATATCCACCTTCTGCCCTGCCATTGTGCGCCTCATACAGGTGAGATTCCCCGGCCTTGTCGATAACCTGATACCGCTGAAGGCGCCTCTCGACATCACCGCCATGTACATCAGACAAGACATAAAGAAAAACAGGAACGCCAGCGACGACGAGATAGGCATCTTCTACATCACTCCGTGCGCGGCCAAGATAGCGGCAGTCAAGAACCCCGTAGGAGAGGAAAAATCGGCAGTGAACGGCGTCATCAACATGGACTCGCTCTACAACCGTGTATATAAGAAGATAAAGGAGCAAGGCAAAGGATACAAAGACGTGAAACTGCCAGTCTCACAACTTTCGGCCGATAGCGTGCTTACCTCGCTGACCAACGGCGAGCGCCGCCTCTCAAACGCCAAGCATTCCTACTCTATCTACGAGATACACAACGTCATTGAGTTCCTAGAGAAAATTGAGAACGATGAAATTGAGAACGTCGATTTCCTTGAGCTGCGCGCCTGCGACCAAAGCTGTCCAGGAGGAATACTTTCGTGCGACAACCGATTCCTGATATGTGAGCGCATGTTTGCCCGTGCCCGCAAGATAGCCGCCCGTGAGCGCGGTGGCGAAAAAGCCCGTGACCACGAGTTGGAGGCAGAAAGCGAATTCCTAATGAACAACCTGAAAGTCAATGAGATAAAACCTCGTTCCATGCTTGTCCTTGACGAAGACATAAGCCAAGCCCTGTCGAAGATGCAACGCATCACCGAGATGAAGATTGCATTGCCACAGACCGACTGCGGCATCTGCGGCGCCCCCACCTGCGACGCTCTCGCACGCGACATCGTATGCCACAACGCCAAGCTGACAGACTGCGTCTTCATGCAACGCAACCTCGAAGCCAAAGGCAAGCTCGACCCGCAACAGTCAGTCGAGATAATGGAAGCTATATGGGGCAACGACAAGATAAACAACAAAGAGGCGGACAAGATGATTGAAGAGACAGAGAAAAAGGCATGATGGACTGTCGGCAACCAACCGTCAGCTGTCAGCAGCAGATCTGAAAGTTTATGAAAATACTGATAATTAACGGTCCAAACCTCAACCTGTTGGGAAGACGCGAACCAGAGATTTACGGCAGCACCTCTTTTGAGGACTATCTCAAAGAATTGAAGACTGTCTTCCCGCAGCACAGCATCGACTATTACCAAAGCAATCACGAAGGCTGCATCATCGACAAGTTGCAAGAGGCGTGGGGCTTATACGACGGCATCGTCATCAACCCCGGAGGTTATGCCCACACCTCCATCGCCATTGCCGACTGCATCAGAGCCATCACGACACCCGTCGTGGAAGTCCACATAAGCGACATCTACCAACGCGAAGAATATCGCCACCACTCCTACACTGGCGAAGCCTGCCTGACAATGATTACAGGACAAGGGCTGAAAGGATATGAAATAGCAATAAATAAACTGATTGACAATCAATTACAACAAACAACACTTTAACTAATCATTCCGATAAACTCTTTTTTTTAATAAAATCACTGTTTTTTAAAAAGAATCGGATATTTACTCTTTTTAAGACCTCCCGATTTACTTTAACCCTGTCTTTGCGACCTTCGACATAAATAAATCTCTATACATAACATTTAATGACACAATTATTAGTATATTTCACTAGTGTCCAAAGAAAATCTTTGAACTATTAATATTTAAAAACCAACTCCAGTTGAACATGTTGATCACATACATCCGTCAGTTTTTCAGGACCGTTAAAAAGGTCTCGGATCGGAGTCTTGTCCGTCAGAACTCTGCTTATAACTCTCAGAACATTGAAAGTCGTTCTGTTGAGCTCGCAGTCGTGTTCGACAATGGCAACCAGGCAGTATGCGATAACAGCAACATAGATTTGTATTCTCACAGCATTCTCGGTATTGCCCCAAAAGGACGTTACCCTGAGATGCTGTTTAATCCATCTGAAGAACAGTTCCACCTGCCATCTCTGCTTGTACAGCAAGGCTATATCACTGGCCTTGAGCACAAAATTGTTTGTCAGGAATGTAAATGTCCTCTTCAGTTCAGGAGCGTAGTAAACTATCCTCCTGAGAGTATCCGGATACTTCTTCTTGGTCTGATAGCCCGTAAGGCGTATCGTCTGGTCAAGCAGAACGTTATCCGTCGTATCAAGCAAGTCTTCTCCGTCAACAATCTCGTAGTTAAGATGAGACTTTTGTCTGATGACGAAGTAGGAGTCGATAATGTTGATTCTGTACAGTCTGGCAAGGTCATAGTAACCTTTGTCAAAGATGTAGAACGCATACGGTTCATATGGAATGTCATCCATCGCATTCACATCATGGACTTTAGCCTCCGTGATATGAATATAGGTCGGAATCTGAGTTACCACATCAAACAAGGTGTGAACCTTGATTCCACCCTTAGCCTTTCGGAAGAACGCCCACTTGAACAAACTCAAGCAAAGGTCTATGGTAGTGGAGTCAAAAGCATAGAACCTGCCATGCAGAACGAACTCCCTGTCAAGCCGCTTGCTCTGAGCAAGACGGATCATATAATAGGCGAACTCCTCGAATATCCTGTAATCCCGGTTAGCATTGGCGTAGGCAACATTGCTGAGCTTGATGTCTCCTCTACCAAGACCGAGATGGTAACTCTTATTCTTGATGGCATCAATGATGCAGATGACTTCTCTGAGGCTGTCGCAACTGGAAAGTTGCCCATACATCATTACAAGAAGCTGGTTCCAACACGTAAACGTCTTTACGTACCTGTCGCCACCGTACTTCTTGACTATTCCATCAAAGATTCGTTTAGGCAAAAACTCTACGAGTTGACTGAAAAGGTATTTTCCGCTATTCATGCAGTCCAGGATTACATTCAGACTGCAAAGATGCACAATCAATTCAAATCGACACGCACCATTTTTGCTTACAACTAATTGTATAACAACAAATTACAAATAATACTTAAGTTTTTCTTTGGACACTAGTGAGTATATTTGTCGAATGAATGAGTATTTTTGCTAATTTTGTGCGCGTTATATCATGTACTAAACTTGTCAATTTACATAATAAAAAAATAAAAATGAAAAAAACTGTCAAACTAGCTTGTATGCTCGGTATTATTGCCGGGATGGTATCCTGCGGAGGGATAGACATGCCAAAGGAAGTTCCATCTTCATTTGAGACAATGACAATTCAGAAATCAGACATTGAGTTGCCCATAAGGTTCAGTGCTAAAATGAAAGGACAGAACGATGTCACCATCACTTCGCAAGTAAGTGGTCAATTGATAAAGATTTGTGTGACCGAGGGTCAGCAGGTCGAAAAGGGCACTACCTTGTTTGAGATTGACTCGCGCAATGCCGAGTTGGATTTGGAAGCCGCCCAAGCAAACCTACTGGCTGCCGAAGCCAGGGAAAGCAGCGCCAAACTGGAATACGAGTCCAACAAGAACCTGTTTGAGAAGAACATTGTGAGCCGTTATATGCTTGACAATTCGGAGAACTCCTACAAGCAAGCACAAGCTGCTGTGAGCCAGGCCCGCGCCTCTGTCAACCGCGCGAAAGTCAACCTCGGATTCTGCACCATCACAGCCCCAGTGTCGGGTATGATAGGCGGGATTCCAGTCATAGCCGGCGACCAGGTGACACCTGCCACCCACTTGACGATGCTGAGCGGCAACACGACGATGTATGCCGAGTTCTCCGTCTCCGAGTCATTGCTTGAGATACAAGTGGCAGAAGGCCTGTCGAACAACGAAAAAGAAAAATACATAGCCGAGTTGCCAAAGGTGAGTTTTGTGATGAAAAACGGCACAGAATACCCACACAAAGGTCGCATCACCAGCTTGACGGGTATGGTTGACGCATCCACTGGTTCATTGTCATGCAAGGCCACGTTCCCCAACCCCGACGGACAGCTCTACTCAGGCATTCAAGGAACCGTGGTGCTGCCATTAAAAGAGAAAGACGTCATCATCATTCCTCAAGCTGCAGTAGTGCGTTTGCAGGACAAGAGCCTTGTCTACAAGGTACAGCCCGACAGCACAGCATCGGCAGTCTCCATCAACACAACCGCCACTGGCAATGGCAAGGATGTCATTGTAACATCAGGCCTGAACGTAGGCGACCGCATAGTGACCATTGGCGCAAACAACGTGCAAGAGGGTCAGCGCGTGCTTTTCCCAAATAACTAATGGCTGAAATGAAAGTATACGATTATGAAAGGTAATATATTCATATCGAAATATGTGATGGCATGTGCAATAGCCATTGTCATCACGCTGGTGGGTTTCATCTGCATGAACTCGTTGCCCATCGAGCAGTATCCCAATATTGCGCCGCCCACTGTGCGTGTCTCGACATCGTACACCGGTGCCGATGCCAACACCATCATGAAATCGGTGGTACAACCGCTGGAAGAGAACATAAACGGTGTGCCTGGCATGACCTACATCACCAGTTCCGCCTCTGCTTCCGGCGAGGTCTCTATACAAGTCTATTTCGAGCAGGGCACCGACCCCGACATTGCCGCTGTGAACGTTCAGAACCGTGTCAGCAGGGCCACGGCATTGTTGCCCGCTGAGGTGAACCAAGTGGGCGTGCAGGTGATGAAGCAGCAGAGCAACATTCTGCATATCGGTGCTTTGAAGAGCGTTGATGGAAAATACGACGCCGACTTCATCGCCAACTACATCGACATCAACATCCGTCCGCGACTGATGCGTATCACCGGCGTCGGTGACGTAATGTCACTTGGAAACACCTACGCCCTGCGTATTTGGCTGAAGCCCGATGTGATGGCGCAATATGGAATGGAGCCTAACGACGTGTTTGCTGCCATAGGCGGACAGAGTTTCGTAGCTGCCACAGGCTCACTGGGTGAACAATCGGAAAACGCCTACCAATACTCGATGGAGTACAAAGGCACACTCAAGACTGTAGAAGAGTTCAACGAAATCGTGCTCCGTACAAGCGACGGTGGACATATGCTCCAATTGAGTGATGTAGCAGATGTGGAAATAGGTGCTGTAAGTTACAACTTCACCTCCAACATAGACGGCAACCCAGGAACCATCTATATGGTGTTCCAAGCCCCTGGTGCCAATGCCACCGAGGTCAATGCCCGCATCAACAAACTGTATGAGGAATTGAAGCCTACGATGCCCGCTGGACTGGAGTTCGAGATTCTGGAAACCTCCGACGACTTCCTCTTTGCCGCCATCCACAATGTGGTGGAGACGCTTATTATCGCTATCCTGCTCGTTATCCTTGTGGTTTATTTCTTCTTGCAAAGCTTCAAGGCGACTGTCATCCCCTCGCTTTCTATTATTGTGTCGTTGATGGGTACCTTCGCTGTCGTACAAGTCGCAGGATTCTCACTCAACATATTGACACTCTTTGCCTTGGTGCTGGCCATCGGAACTGTGGTCGACGATGCCATTGTGGTTGTTGAGGCGGTGATGGCCAAGATGGAGGGCGGCATAACCGATGCCAAGGAAGCCACGCGGCAGGCCATGAGTGAAGTGTCGGTGGCAGTCATCTCGTGTACACTGGTCTTCATGGCAGTGTTCGTCCCTGTGGCTTTCATGCCCGGCACATCTGGCAGCTTCTTCCTGCAATTCGGTGTCACTCTTGCCTCGGCAGTGGGTCTGTCATGTGTGTCGGCATTGACACTTTGCCCTGCCCTATGCGCTATCATGATGCGCTACTCAAACGACGGACAGGAAAAGAAAGACCTGAACTATTACGTCAAAAAAGCATATACCGTAAGTTACAACGCCATCCTTAACAAATACAAGAAAGGTGTGGGCAGCTTCATCAAACGTCCGTGGGTGTCGGGTGTGCTGCTGCTTATCGCTGCCGTGCTGCTTGTGTTCTTCATGCGCAATTTGCCGTCGGGTCTCGTACCGCAGGAAGACCAAGGCGTGTTCTTCGCCGAGGTTCGTGCACCAGAAGGCTGCACATTGCACGAGACACAGGAGATCGTGAAGAAAATTGAAGAGAAGGTGAAGAAAATACCTGAGCTGGAAAACTATGCTGTGATCAGCGGCTACGGTATGATGGCGGGGCGTTCAGGCAGCTGCTATGCCACTCTCATCATACGACTGAAGAACTGGGACGACCGTCCAGGCATGAACCACAACATCATGCTGGTGTATGCTCGTTTTGCAACCGACTGCAAGGACATAAAGAACGCCCAGGTCATCCCGTTCCAGATGCCTCAGGTGCCAGGTTACGGCTCAAACAGCAGTGTCAGTCTTGTGTTACAGGATATGCAAGACCGTCCAATGTCGGATTTCAACAATGATGCCAACAAGTTCCTGGCCAAGTTGAACGAGAGACCCGAGATTATGATGGCCATGTCGTCATACTCAGAGCGATTCCCGAAATATGAAGTCAGTGTTGACGCGCCGCAATGCGACCGTGCCGGTGTGTCACCCGCTACCGTGCTAAGGACACTCGGTGCTTACTGCGGCGGCGCATACGTGGGCAACTTCAACCAGTTCGGCAAGATCTACCGCATCATGGCCAATGCTGCGCCCGAGTACCGTCTTGACCCATCCTCGCTTAACAACATCTTCGTCCGCGTGCGTGGTGGCAAGATGGCTCCCATCTCTGAGTTTGTATCCCTCAAGGAGATTGTTGGTTCGGCATCTGTAGAACACTTCAACCTGTTCCAGAGCATCACCTGCGGTGTTATGAGTGCCAACGGCTACTCCGAAGGCGACGCTCACAAGGCTATAGCCGAGGTATTTAAAGAGACCATGCCCAACGGCTACAGCTATGAATACAGCGGCATGTCGCGTGAGGTAGAAGAGGCATCCGGCTCCAATGCCACAGCCCTCATCTATGTCATCTGCGCCATCCTCATCTATCTCATCCTTGCATCACTCTATAACTCATGGTTCACACCGTGGGCCGTACTGCTTTCGGTGCCTTTCGGACTGATGGGTTCGTTCGGTGTCACATGGCTTGTGTCGCTGCTCCACCTGCCCGGCATGGAAAACAACATCTACCTGCAGACGGGTGTCATCATGTTGATAGGTTTGCTGGCCAAGACAGCCATCCTCATCACAGAGTTTGCCGCCGAGCGTCGCGCAAAGGGTCTTAGCATACGCGATGCCGCCTTTGCAGCCTGCGAGGAGCGTCTGCGTCCTATCTTAATGACCGTCGTGACCATGATCGCTGGTATGATACCGCTCATCATCGCCGGTGGCGCTGGAGCCAACGGCAACCGTGTGCTTGCCATCGGTGTCACCGCCGGCATGGCCGTCGGAACGCTGGCACTGGTCTTCGTCGTACCCGCTTTCTTCATTGTGTTCCAGACACTGCATGAGAAGTTCCAAGGCATGCCAGCCGCGGCGAAAACAGAAGAGACAGTTGAAACAAAGGTTCAAAATGTAAATGTAGAAGAGTCATGAAAAGATTATCCATACTAATCGCTGCAATGCTCCTTGCTTTTTCAGGGTGCAACGTTTACAAGAAATACACTCCCCAGACGGAGATTCCCGCCAATGTCTACGGCACAGGCGAGGAGATAAGTTCAGCAGCCGCCGAGAGCTCAATCGCTGAGCTCTCGTGGCGCGAGTTCTTCACCGACCCGAAGCTGCAACAGCTTATCGACACAGCATTGGTGCACAACACCGACCTGCAGTCGACACGCATAGCCGTCGAGAAGGCCCAGGCCTCGCTCAAAGCGGCTAAGTTAGGCTATCTGCCATCGCTAACGCTGGCTCCCTCTGGAAGCGTGTCGAGCGTGGTCAGCACCGATGGCTCCGTCAGTCCTGCCGCATGGACATACAACATCCCGCTGCAACTTGACTGGAATATTGGCATCTCCAACTCTGTCACCGTCAACAAACGCAAATCCAAAGCCATCGTGCTGCAAGCCGAAGCCCAGAATGAGGCCATGAGAGCCAACATCATAGCTACCGTGGCACAACAATACAGCATGCTGCAAATCCTTGACCGACAGCTAGAGATACTGCTCGTCACCGACAGCCTATGGAACATCTCGCTTGAGACACAAAACATACTGTGGGAGAATGGCAAGTCCTACTCCACCGCCGTAAACCAGATGGAGTCGTCGAACCTGAATGTTAAGACGCAGATTGTGGATGTTAAACTCAACATACGGCAGGTTGAAAACGCCATCTGCCGTCTGCTGGCCATGCCTCCGCAACACATAGAGCGCAGCTCGTGGGGAGAATACACACTGCCGCAACGCTTCAGCACAGGCGTTCCCGCTGCCTTGCTCACCAACCGTCCCGACATAAAGATGGCCGACCACAGGCTTGAAGAGGCATTCTATAACACAGCCTTGGCCTACGCCGCCTTCTACCCCTCACTCTCATTGCAGGGCATTGCAGGCTGGACCAACAACATCGGACAGATTGTCAACCCAGGACAGCTGCTGCTCAACGCCGCCGCCTCTCTCCTGCAGCCCATCTTCGCACAAGGCAAACTCAGAGCCAACCTCAAGATAAGCAAGCTCTCGCAGGAGGACATGCTCAACCAGTATGTGCAAACCGTCGTCAACGCCGGCAACCAAGTCAACGACGCTCTCGCCAACTGCCAGGCCACGATGGAGAAAGACGGCTATTACAAACGTCAGGTTGAGGTGCTGCAAGACGCCTACACCGGCACACACGAGCTTATGGACAACGGCAAGGCAAGCTATCTCGAGGTACTCACCGCGCAAGAGTCGCTTCTGTCGGCACAACTCAACGAAGCCATGAACCTCTATAACGGCTCACAGGCACTGATATCCTTATATATCGCCCTCGGTGGAGCAACAAAATAAGGCAAAATTGAATAATGATAAAAAGCCGCATAAATGCGGCTTTTTTTGTTGGAGATAATTTTCAGGTTATCAAAAATCTACCGTAAATCTTATGGAGTCGTAGCGCGCTACGACACTACAGGGCTTTGCCATTCTGACTTCTATATTCTGAATTATGTATACCGACTTCTATTTCACAATTTTCTCCCTTCAAACCTGTCAATCTCCTTCATCATCAGCTCGTGGCCGTATTTTATTATCTCCCCGGCATGGTCGTAGTCGTAGCTACCAAAGTGGTTTTTACCAATTTCGACGGACATGTCGGCAGGATAGAGCCTTCTCATCAGGTCCACATTCTGCACCACCATAATGTCGGTGATGCGGTTGATGATGCTCAGGTAGTTCATCTGCGTCAGGTGTTGGCGTTTTTCCAACAGGGTCTCTATTATAGGCAGTTTCGACTGTTTCGGCACCGTCACAGGCTTTTCTTTCGGCTCAAGCGGGGCACAGACGTTCACCTCGACAAGCAGGTCGTCTGCGTTGCGCTGCACGCGGTTCAGCGGCAGTGGATTTGTGATGCCACCGTCCATAAGCACCATTTCACCATAGCGTACAGGGCGAAGCACCACTGGTATTGAGATGGAAGCTCTTATCAACTGGCTTAGAAGCCCCTCGCGAAACACCTTCTCCTGCCCTGTCGTCACATCGGTGGCGATAAGAGCCAAAGGCATCGAAAGACTTTCTATCATGACATTGGGAATCATCTCGTTGAAGAACTCCTCCAGACGCTCCCCCTTTATAATATGGTTGAGACTGACAGAGAAGTCAGTGTATTTAAGCATCCGCTTACGCGTCATCTCCAAGAAAAACTCCTTTAACTCAGGCAATTTACCAGCGGCATACATCCCTCCTACCAACGAGCCTATGGAACAGCCCGCCACCGAGGTGATGTTATAGCCTCGTTCCTCCAAGGCCTCAATAGCACCTATATGAGCCAGTCCGCGACTGCTGCCACTCGACAGCACCAAAGCGACATTCTTTTTTGATTTATCCATATTTAATATATTGACTTAGTGACACGTGACCGCGTGACACGATATTTTGTCTTAATTCTTATTTTTCACTTAATTTTTGGCGCTTGCTTTTCGGCAGCATAAAGTTCTCTGGATGCCGCGCCGTGACACCTTCATAACACTTGGCCATCGTTTCGATGACGGTGTCGAAGTCATTCAAGTCGTAGATTACCGTTTTTATGCCAGCCTTGCGTTCCTTATAGTCCATAAAAGCCACCACAACAGGCACTTCGGCACGACTTGCCATGACATAAAAGCCCTTGTGCCAGTCCTCGGTGGGCTTGAAGCCCCCTTCGGGACATATCACAACATGCAGACTATCCGCCTCACGAAGCATCTTAGTCACCATGACAACAGAGTTCTTGCCTTTTATGCCGCGTATAGGCACTGCACCCAGACAGCGCATCACGATGTTCATCGGGAAGAAAAAAAGCTCTTTCTTGGCCAACAGACGATGCGGCACGCCATACGACCTAAGCACCAACTTGCCTATAATGGCATCAAAATAGGAAGTGTGAGGTGCCATGACAATGACGCTTTTCTTTATGGGCGGCATCTCCCCCTCTATGTGCCAGCCAAACAATTTAAGTATCTTCTGATGGATATTCATCTCTTTCAAAATAAAACAAGTGCAAAATTACTCAAAAGTTTTACCCTAACGTTGAAAAAAGGCAAAAAAAACATTACCTTTGCGCCCTTATTTCATAACCCGATGGCAAAGGACACCATACCATACATATCAATCCACAACGCAAGGGCCAACAACCTTAAAGGCATAGACCTCGACATCCCCAAGAACAAACTCATTGTGATAACAGGATTATCGGGCTCGGGCAAGTCATCGCTGGCATTCGACACCTTGTATGCCGAAGGTCAGCGCCGCTATGTGGAGAGCATGAGCTCGTATGCGCGGCAGTTCATGGGTCGTATGCGCAAGCCCGAGGTAGACAAAATCACAGGACTCACCCCCACCATCGCCATCGAGCAGCGTGTCATCTCGCACAACCCCCGTTCAACAGTGGGCACCGTCACTGAAATATACGACTACCTGAAACTGCTCTTCGCCCGCATTGGCAGGACATTCTCACCCGTTTCAGGAAAAGAGGTCAAGAAACATCAAGTGATGGATGTGGTGAACTACATCAACAGCCTGCCATTGGGGACAGAGATATACATTCTGGCACCCATCACCATCCCCAAGGAAAGAACCATAGACGAGCAGCTTTACACACTTGTACAACAAGGCTATAGCCGCGTACTCATCGACGGCGAGATAACCCGCATTGACGACTATATTGAGAAAAAAGGCAAGTCGAAACGCAAGCCCGACATGATGATTGTCGTTGACAGACTCAAAAGAACCGAGAGGACAGAAGACTCCATCGGCAGGCTATCGGACTCGGTGCAGACAGCGTTTTACGAAGGCAAAGACACCTGTAAGATACTCAGCATCATCAACGACGAACGCACAACGACGGACTTTTCGACCCGTTTCGAGGCCGACGGCATCACCTTCGACATACCATCGCCAGTCATGTTCGCCTTCAACAGCCCATACGGTGCATGCCCAAAATGCAACGGCTTCGGCAACATAATAGGCATAGACCCAGCCCTGGTGATTCCCAACCAGAGCCTGTCGGTATACGACGGTGCTATTGCCTGCTGGAAAGGTGAGAAAATGGGACTATGGAGAGATCAACTCGTAAACAACGCCCACCGCTTCAACTTCCCCATACATAAACCTTATTACGAGCTTAGCGACGAGCAAAAAGAACTGCTTTGGACAGGAAACAGATACTTTGGCGGCATCAACGAATTTTTCGAGCAAGTTGAAAGCCAAGTGTACAAGATACAATATCGTGTTTTGCTTTCACGCTATCGCGGGAAGACAGTCTGTCCCGAGTGTAAAGGCCTGAGACTGAAGAAAAGTGCAAACTACGTCAAGGTAGGCGGACGCAGCATAACGGAGCTTGTCAACATGCCCATCGACGAGCTTAAAGCGTTTTTCGACGACCTGACACTTAACGAGCACGACAAGACCATCAGCGACCGCTTGCTCATCGAGATAAAAAACAGACTCTCTTTCCTGATGAACGTGGGCTTGGGCTACCTGACCCTGAACCGCTCGTCCAACACACTCTCGGGCGGCGAGTCACAACGCATCAACCTTGCCACATCGCTCGGCAGCAGCCTCGTCGGGGCGACCTACATACTCGACGAGCCCAGCATCGGATTGCACCAACGCGACACAAAACAGTTGATAAAAGTCCTGCAACGCCTACGCGACATCGGCAACACCGTCATCGTGGTAGAACACGACGAAGAGATTATACGCGCCGCCGACCATATCATCGACATAGGTCCACTTGCCGGACGATTAGGCGGGAAACTGGTGTTCCAAGGTGATATAAAAGCACTTACACACGCACAAAACAGTCTCACATCGGACTATATAACAGGCAAGAAAAGCATTGTCGCCAACAAAAACCCACGCTCATGGAACAATGCCATCACCATACACAACGCGACAGAGAACAACCTGAAGAACATCGATGTGAGCTTCCCACTCCACACGCTCACCGTGGTGACTGGCGTGAGCGGCAGCGGCAAGTCAACACTCGTGCGCGACATACTCTATCCCGCCCTGAAAAGGCAGCTTAACGAAGCCACCGACTATTGCGGCAGTTTCGGCAGCATAGACGGCAGCCTAAACGCAATAGAGGCTGTGGAACTGGTCGACCAAAACCCCATTGGCAAGTCATCACGTTCAAATCCAATCACTTACATCAAAGCCTACGATGACATACGTCAGCTCTTTGCCGAACAGAAACTGGCCAAAATGCGCGGCATCACTGCGACACATTTCTCGTTCAACACACCAGGCGGCAGATGCGACAACTGCGAAGGAGAAGGCACCACGAAGATAGAGATGCAGTTCATGGCCGACATATACCTTCCCTGCGACGTGTGCCACGGCAAGCGCTTCAAGGATGAGATTCTCGACATCACCTTCAACGGCAAAAACATAGCCGACATCCTCGACATGACAATCAACGAGGCCGTGGAGTTCTTTTCGCAGACAAAAAACACAACCACAGAGCGCATACTCAACAAACTGAAGCCACTTCAGGATGTGGGACTGGGTTATGTCAAAATGGGGCAGCCTTCAAACACACTGTCGGGAGGCGAGTCGCAACGCATCAAACTGGCCTCTTTCCTCGTGAAAGGCCAAAGCCAGAAAAACACACTCTTCATCTTCGACGAGCCAACCACAGGACTGCATTTCGACGACGTACGCAAGCTGCTCGACTCGCTCGAGGCCCTCATAAACCGCGGCCATAGCGTGATAGCCATAGAGCACAACCTCGACGTGATACGCTCAGCCGACTATATCATCGACTTGGGTCCTGATGCAGGACAACACGGAGGAGAGGTTGTGTTCACAGGAACACCAGAACAGTTGATGAAAAACACCAAATCATACACTGGCAAAGCATTGGCAGAACAGAAAAAATAAGAAAAGAGAGACACGTGTCACGAGTCACGAAGTCGCACGTCTGAAAACATTGAATAATTACTTGAAATGAATACAGAACTCACACCACAACAAAAGAAAGTCACCGACACGCTCGACGCACTAGGCATAAGCTACGAGATACACTTCCACCCGCCCATCCCCACCATCGAGGATGCAATAAAATATTGGAAAAACTTCGACTCGACCCACTGCAAGAACCTGTTTTTCCGCAACCACAAAGGCAACAAGCACTATCTTGTTGTGTTTGAGTGCATGCACCAGATGGACATACACGATCTGGAGCACAGGCTAAAGCAGGGCAAACTCAGTTTCGCCTCCGAGCAGCGTATGGAGAAATACCTCGGCCTGAAGCCAGGCAGCGTCTCCCCCTTCGGACTCATCAACGATACAGAGAACCACGTCAAGCTGTTTATCGACAACAACTTAAAGAATGCTGAAAGGCTCAGCTTCCATCCCAACGACAACACAGCCACCGTCATCATCGGCGGTAAGGACTTCATCAAATACCTCGACTGGACTGGAAACGAATATGAGTTTATTGAGCTGTATTGATGCCGCATATTATTTGCTAATGGCTTACTACCTTGATGAAGACTATGGGGAAAAGATGATGAAGAAGAAAATGAAAAAAACGGTTGCAGGAGGTCTTATAAAAGCGCAAGGCTCAGATCCGCATCTTGGCGAACCGAGCCTCGAAACTCCTTCGTTTTCAGATGAGCATGCAAAAATACACATAAAAACAATACAAATAGTCAAAAATGACATTTTTTTGTCATTTTTAGCCCACAAAAGTTACAATTTTCCCCAAACCAACTCTCATAGTCCTTCTCTCAATTTAAACATAACCTCATAGCTAACGGCAATTTTGCATCTGCAAAAGATATTTCGCCATTGCATTTTTCTTTATAAAGTCCATTATTGCATATTTTCGAGAAAATACTCCCCTTGCCTATTTCATATATTGATTTTTTCTTATTTTTGCATTCTAACTAATCAATATAAATATAGCCTTGCGAAAGGCCAATGAAAGCATCAACAAATCAGGATGCCTATAAAAAGTAGAATGATATGGAAGATATTATAAAGAAAGGAATAGATGAAGGTCTTATCTCTTTTAACGAAGATAAATCACGTATTACATACATCCATCAAAACAAGGAACGCAATTACAACAACCCAGAAGAAAAGGTACAAGCAGAGACCTTCCTTAAGTTGATTTTGGATTACAATTATCCTGTCAACAGAATTAAGCAATTTGTCCCTGTAACCATGGGACGAGATGTCAAAGAGGCTGATATTGTGGTTTATGCTGATGAAATGTGTTTGTGCCCCCATATTTTGGTTGAATGTAAACGGCAAGAGGTTAGTGAGGCGGAATATCAGCAAGCGATAGAGCAAGCCTATAGTTATGCTTTTGCTTTGCCTTCTGATGTGAAATACGTTTGGGTAACGTCTGGCATCAAGTCTGATTATTTTGAGGTAGATAAAAGTCAAAACACAAGAAACCAAATGCCTGATATTCCTCAATATGGAGTAGAAAGTATTGCTAACTACAAATATGTTTATGGTGCCCAATACCTACCCGAAGAAAGAGGCAAACAAAAGTTCTTTGACCTTTCGGTCATCGACCAATCGGAACTAACCCGCAGATTCAAACAGGCTCATGAAGCATTGTGGGCAGGTGGGCAATTGAATCCTTCTGAAGCCTTTGACGAATTGGACAAACTGATTTTCTGCAAGATATGGGACGAAAGAAAACCGAGAAAAGTTGGCGAGCCGTATGATTTCCAGATCATCACAGTATCTAAAACGGAAGAAAAGGATGAGCACAAACGCCGTTTGATTGAGAACGACAACCTTTATAATCGAGTGAAAGCACTTTATGAAGAAGGTCGGAAACGTGACGCTGAGGTTTTTCGTGACAATATTAGGCTAACACCTGAAAAGATTAGGACTGTTGTGAGTTATCTTGAAAGCGTGAATTTGGGTGATACAGACCTTGACAGCAAAGGCCGTGCATTTGAAACCTTTATGGGATCGTTCTTCCGAGGCAATTTTGGCCAGTATTTTACCCCTCGTGAAATAGTCGATTTTATAGTTGATGTGTTGCCTATTAAAAATGACTCCAAAGTGTTGGATACATCTTGCGGAAGTGGTGGTTTCCTTTTATATGCTCTCAACAAAGTGCGTAATCAAGCTACGGAATACTATCCAAATTATAGGAACGACGCCCAGCAATATGCAAGATGGTTCCCCTATTGGCATGATTTTGCACAGAACAATTTGTTTGGAATAGAAATAAGCGAGCAAATTTCACGCGCGGCCAAAATGAACATGATTATCCATGACGACGGACATACCAATGTTATTACTTCTGACGGTTTGGTTTCTGATGAAACATTGTTCATGAAAACGAATAATCCAGGATTTAAATATGGCACTTTTGATTTCATCATAACCAATCCCCCTTTTGGAAGCACAATCCGTCAAAGCGAACAAGCTTATTTGAAGACATACCAATTAGGCAAAAAAGAAGAAGATTGGTTGGCTGTTAGAGCAACTCCCGAAAACATTCGGGACGGACAAAGCACAGAAGTGCTGTTTATAGAACAAGACTATAAGTTTTTGAAAGAAGGAGGATATTTGGCAATTGTTCTTCCCGATGGCATTCTAACCAATAGCAGTATGCAATATGTGAGAACACAGATAGAAGACTGGTTCCGTATCGTTGCAGTAGTTAGTATGCCTCAAACCGCGTTCACCGCGAATGGTGCTGGTGTGAAAAGCTCGGTATTGTTTCTTAAGAAATGGAAAAAGGAGCAGACCAAGGGACTGATCGATGCAAAGAAGGACATTGAAAACAAACTGCTGGAAGACAGTAATTATATTTCACAGCGACAGACTTGGGATTTGGAGATTAGGGAAAAACAGAGAAATAAGGCAAATGACATAAAGGTTAGGCAAAGAATAACTGCTACAGATGCAAAGAAAACTGAGGAGTATAAAACATGGAATTCGGAACTGCTTGCCGAATATGCCAATAAAGTGGATGAACTTAAAACTCGTTTGATAGAGGAATATCAACAAACTAAACAGAGTAAACTTCCCGATTATCCGATTTTCATGGCTGTAGCAGAAGAAATAGGTTATGATGCTACCGGAAAGAAAACGGCCAACAATGAGTTGAAAGTGATTGGAGAAGAATTAAAGAAGTTTATAAATAATATAGATTAAATATGAAACTTACTGGAATTATTGAGCAGGCTTTTAGAGGGCAAGTCTTATTTCGTGGCTTTGCCACTTTATATAATCTCGCTAGAATTTCTAAAGGTACCGAATACCAAAGAGATGTTGATAGCGATCGTCTGAATGAGATAACAGATTATTTTAATTCATCTCAATATATGTTTTTTCCAGAATTAATTTTTGGTTGGTACATAAACGATAATACAATCCAGAGATATTTGAATGATCTTTCTGTAAGCACATTTCAAACAGTAGAAGGTATAAAATTCAAAAAAGCGAAATACACATTACCTGAGACAAACTATATTTTGGGCGATAATCCAACAACGAAAACATTCACTATAGAGATACCCGAAAGAATTGTTGCTCTAAAGTTATTTAATCGTATTGATGGAAATCATAGGCTTTCCGCAATTGATCAAATAATTAGTGATAATTCAAATGATGAAATTGGTAACAAAATAGTTCCCTACTCTATATTGCTCCAATTTGCTACAGATGAACCTCATTCTGAGATTGATGCAAAAAGATACGAAACAGCATATTTCCATCTTATTAATTCAAAAGCGAAACCTCTTACAACCGAAGAAAACCTTAAAGCAATACTAACAGAAGAACTTTTCTCACAGATAGAGAAACAGGAATTGTTATCGTTAGATGAGGCTCAAATTCAGTATATTGAAAACTTGGGTAGGACTATTTCAGAAAACTCCATTGATTTTCTTAATGAGGTGTTTAATAAAGACTATTACTCTTATAGCGTTTCCTTAATCCAGGGTTTTATACAACAAGGTGAACTTTATGAAGATGATAAATCAAAAGAAATCATCAATGCTGTCAAATACATTAACAGCGTTTATGTGACAAAAAGAATAAAAGAACCAACAAAAGACATTCTTTTGGCCTTGACTGTTGTTTATTTGAAAGAGAATACTGTTTTTGAAAAATTTCTTGATTGGGTTAATAAAAATGAAGTAGGTAATATTCACGAACTCTTTTTTGAAAACATCATTAAACTATTCAACAACATTCATAAACAGAGATCATACAAGGTCTTTGTTGCCATGCCATACATTTCATTTAAACGTGTAAATGAATACAACACGTTATTTAAAGAAGTCCTTTCCGACATATCAAAGAAGACGGGGTTTGGATTAGAATTAATTCCAATAATGAGATTTAGAGGCGAATCTCAAAGAATAGACCACAGGCTTATTGAAAAAATCAAGGAATGTGATATTTTCATAGGAGACCTAACTACTGTAAATAACAATGTAATTTTTGAAATAGGATTAGCAGAAGGTAATAATAAGAAAATATTACTCATCAGATCGGAAGAAGATACCGAACGCTTGCCTTTTGATAAAGCAACGGCACTTGATAAGGGAAAGCTAATACCATTTGATTTAGACAAGCTTCAATATATTCCATATTCAAGTTCCGGGTATTATAATGACATTAAAGCAATTATGAGAAATAATATACCCGTTATTGTTGAGCAAATAAAGAAAGAAGGATGACATATCAAGTTCCCCAACATATTAGTAAGGATAAGGTCTTCATTGTAAATAGATCAGAAATCAATGGAAGATTAGATCCTAAAATGGCACTTTACAATAAAAGGGTACAACAAGCATTATATCCTATGGTGAAACTCAAAAACTTACTTTTGAGCAAGCCCCAGTATGGAGCAAATGAAGCGGGAATTGTTCGTGAGAACAATACACAACCGAGATACATTAGAATCACAGATATTGATGAAAACGGCTTAATATCAACAAAAGAATTGGGAGCAACTGTCGCCAATGTAGAAGAAAAGTATATTCTCAACAAAAATGATATTCTGATTGCGAGAAGTGGAGCAACCGTAGGGAAATCATATATTCACAGAGAATTACCATATACTTGTCTTTATGCTGGCTATTTAATTCGTTTTCTTGTTAATTCTGACATATTACTTCCAGAGTATCTTTTTACATATACACAATTAAATCCGTATAAAGAATGGGTTAATGCAATTCAACGCCCTAGTGCTCAACCCAACATCAATGCTGAAGAATATCAGTCACTTGAAATTCCCCTTCCGAATATTTGTAAACAAAAAGAAATAATTGAATATATAAGTGAAGCATACGCAACAAAACAAAAGAAAGAGGATGAGGCGCAACAACTTATTGATAGTATAGATTCGTATATACTAGAGGAACTTAGTATAAAGCTACCTGATATAAATAAACAAACATTGCAGGATAGAATATTTACTGTGAATTTCAGTGAAGTCATTGATGGCAGAATGGATCCCAAAAGTGTCTTGTTTCTGGGAGAATCTGCTAAGAGCATAAAATATGAGAACGTGCAATTGCAACAAATTGCTAAAATAGAAAAGGGAACTTCTATTACAAGTAGTGAAGTAAACAAAGAAGGACAATATCCTGTTATTGCAGGAGGTCAAACGAGTCCCTATAATCATGATAGATTCAATTTTAAAGGGGATGTGATTACTGTAAGTGCATCTGGCGCATACTCTGGTTATGTTTGGTATCATAAAGATCCTATTTTCGCATCAGATTGTAGCGTGATTTATGCAAAGAATAATCAATTTATGACCAAGTATCTTTTTGAGGTTTTAAAAGCTCAACAATCTCATATTTATTTACTTCAACAGGGTGCAGGCCAACCTCACGTTTATCCAGACGATTTAGCGAAATTATGGACACCTGTAGTTTCATTAACCAAACAACAAGAAATCGTTGAACATATTACAGATATTCGCCAACAAGCAAAAGCATTGCAAGAAGAAGGGAAGGCGATATTGGAACAGGCTAAAAAGGAAGTTGAATCAATGATAATGTATGGCAAAAAGAACTGATATGAATAGCAAAACAAATAGAAATCCCTGGGTGGTATTAGCCTTTAGTGTTGTAATAATCCTCACGCTATTACTTCTGTATTTGCATTTGGATTATACCACAAAAGCACTTAAAGAATCGCAAGAAAAGATAGTCTGCGCGCATGTTGACCACATAGCGAAAGTTGACTCTATTTTCTATGATATGAAAGAAGTGATTTTAAGTTCTGATTCGGGAACAATAGCAAACAGCCCTGCTTTGCTATCACAATTGCAAAGAGATTCTGCGTTGTTTAGGCGAGAAGTATTGCTTTCTCAAGAAGAAATGAATCATCTTACGTCATTGCATCTTAATAAAATTGATAGTAATTATGATCAAATTGGAGTTTGGTTTGGGATTGCAAGTGTCGTGTTTCTTGTTTTTGGATTCTTTGGGATTTTCAAGATCGAAGAGAACAAGAGAGAAGCAAATAATGTATTGGAAGAAGTAAAGCAAAAAGGAATTGAAGCAGAGACGGTTGTAAATAGAGTGCAAACCCAAGCATCAGGTGTCGCCCAATATTTAGATATGAGAAAGAATGATATAGATGCTATTGTCAATGATAAAACTGCCCAATTGGAGGGATTGGAAAAACAACTTGAAACAACTCAATCTGATTCAAAAGAAAAACTTGATTCTATAACAAAGCTTTTGAATGAAGTTCAAACAAAGAATGAACAATATTCATGGTCTGTTGAAACAATGCAAAAACAAACGCAACAATTAAAAGAATTGATTGCGGAAATAAAAAAAGTTGTAGGCAAAAACGGAGAGGAGGAAATGGCATGAATATATTAACTGCTCAACAATCTGGAATGGGTGTCTATGGATATTTAACGCAAATACAATCTGCATATTCTCAGTATTTGCAGATAAAAATTCAGCTTAAGCAATTTGATGTTGAATTAAAAAGGGCTAATGATACATTTGAAAGTATTCCTACTTTGCAAAACTTAAGTGCGGTAAATGCTGTTTGGAACCAAAAGTATAGCGTTATGCAGCAAATACCATCAATCTCTGAAAGCATTGTCAGTAATCTTGTTTTAGCGACAAGAGAAGCTCTTTCCTCATTACAGTTGTCCATTGCTAATCACAATACAATGAGCGCAACACTTGATGACTCTGCTATCTCGTCTATTTGTATTTTTGTTGAGCCAGATACAAACCAATTGAATCTGGTTTCATATTATAAGCAAAGGTGTGTCAATGAGGGGATTCTAATTCAGATTAGTGATATTGAAATGAGAACTATGATAAATGGAATGTACTTGCCCAATTTTAATCGCTTAAAAAGGATTATTAGAGGTTATTGAAAATCTACTTTGAATGCAATATAGAACAAACATAATGCTCAGTACCTCAGTGTACAGGAGTTTTGAAATTAGAGTGGATAATCATTTAGGATAAACAAACAAAGCCAAATGGAAAAAGATACAGAACAAAATATCACCAAGATAGATACGCTTGAGAAAAGAATCGCTTTGCCCGTTCCTGACCCTGAATTGGTACAACTGGCAGACCAGATTGTGTCGGAGATTGAGGCGGGCAAGCAACAACTGGCAATGAGCATTAATCAGATTGTCAAATCGACTTACTGGAACATTGGAAGACATATCGTGGAGTTTGAGCAACATGGCAATGCAAAGGCGAAGTATGGCTCAAACCTGCTTTCGCGTCTTGCAAGGTTTAAGAGCAAAGGTCGGACGTGGTTACAGCCGCCCCAACCTGAACAACATGCGGAAATTCTATCTGATGTTTCCAAATTGTCAGATGTCTGAAAATTGTCAGATGTCTGACAAATTAACATGGTCGCATATCTGTGAACTGATAACGATAGACGACCCGCTTGAACGCGAGTTCTACCAAAACGAGTGCATTGCCGAACGATGGAGCGTGCAGGCTCTGCATAGACAGAAAGAAAGCGGCCTGTTTATGCGTTTGGCACAAAGTAAAGACAAAGAAGGAGTACTGCAACTGGCTCACGAAGGGCAACAGATACAGACAGCAGACGATGTAGTGAAAGACACCTATACCTTGGAGTTTCTCGGTATTGATGACAATAATCGTTTTAAAGAAAAAGAACTGGAGCAGAAGCTGATTGACAACATGCAGAAGTTTTTGTTGGAGTTGGGTAAGGGATTCACTTTTGTAGCCAGACAATACCCCCTGACCATCAATAATACTCACTATCACATCGACTTGGTATTTTATCACCGCATTTTACGGTGTTTTGTGCTTATCGACGTCAAGCGCGGTTCTGTGAAACACAAGGACATTGGGCAGATGAATATGTATATGGGCTATTTTGCCAAAGAAGAAAATGTTGATGGCGACAATCCGCCTATTGGCATCGTTTTGGGACATTATAAAGACGAACTAATGGTGGAATATGCCACTTACGGCATGGATTCCAATCTGTTCGTTTCAAAATATGAGCTGTTTCTGCCCAATAAAGAGGAACTTCGAAAAATGGTTAAGGCAATACTCGAATAACAGTCTTTCATTGTATTTGGTAAAAGCGATGGAATAAATGAGGGAGTAAAACATTTTGAGTAAAAAGCAGAAAATATCGGCAACTAAAGCCTACTAAAACAAGATGTCCCTCCTCCCCTTTGCAAGCCTTGCAAACCGATTTTCCTTGCATAGCTGGTTTAGGTACGCTTATTTTGCGGCACAAACCAACTTAAAACATGGACTCAACATCAGACAATCGTCAAGCAAAACCAACAAGAATACTACACCGCCATTATGCAAAGCGGCCGAGAGGCTTCAAGTACACCTTTCATTGTTTTCATGTTGGGTTGCCTTAAAGAAGCATTATGTGAAATGGCAAAAAGTAACCAGAAAAGTAACCAGAAAATCATATCGGCCATGCGCCAAAATCCCCATGTTACCATTATGGAGCTACAAGAAATTGCCGGTCTGTCGGAAAGCGGAGTAAAGAAAGTGATTCGTATCCTGAAGGCAGAAGGGGCCATCTCTCGCGTTGGTGGAGCCAAGGGTGGACATTGGAAAGTGTTGGCATAAAAAAGCAACAAGCGCTTCCAACATATTGTACAAGCAATATAAGAATAATTTTTACAACAAAAAAACTCCTTGTGTCTTTTTCTAACCAAAAAATTATTACCTTTGCGTCCGATAATTGAGAGTTGGGGCAATGTCCCTTCTCAAATGTTTCACTAAAAAAAGATATATGGATTCTGAAAGGATCAACATTTGTGTCAATTCTGAAATTGGCAAACTGCGCGATGTTTTAGTTCACCTGCCGGGTCAAGAAATTGAGAATATGAGTCCCGAAAACGCGCACGAACTGCTTTATAGCGACATTCTTAACAAACAAGTAGCACAGAAAGAGTTCCGTTATTTCAAAAAAGTGCTCCAAAAAGTGGCACGCGTACACGAAGTTACTGATTTACTCGAATTTGTGCTTGGTGACGAAAAAATAAAGAACAACCTTGTCGACAACGTATGCAAGGCAGAAGCAGCCCCCTACATCGCCGATTATCTTAAAGGCCTCGACAACAAGGAGCTTGCCCGCCAACTCATCGAAGGCGTGAAGGTGGAAGGCATCTCGTTCATCGACAACAAACGTTACGCTTTGCCCCCATTACCCAACCTGTATTTCATGCGCGATGCTTCAGTGACCATGTTCGACAACATCATACTCTGCAACATGGCCACCAAAGTGCGTATGCGCGAGGTGATGATTCTGGAAGCTATTTACAAGTACCATCCGTTATTCATGGCAAACACCGTGAACCCTGTGAACATGTACTCATCATCGGCATTGGGCAGCGTTGAAGGCGGCGACGTCCTCATAGCCCGCGACGACATTGTGCTTTGCGGCATCGGTGCCCGTACCAACATGCACGGAATGCAGGCTCTTGTAGAGCATCTGAAAACAAAACCTGGCGTGAAACACCTCATCATGCAGGAGCTTCCTCTCAAACCCGAGTCGTTCATCCATTTAGACATGGTGTTCACCATGCTCGATGTCGACCACTGCATGGTGTATGAGCCTGTCATCCTGAAAGACAACGACTTGAAGACATTCCATATCACCATCGACGGACATAAAGCCGTGGGACGCGAAGAGCGCGACCTCGTATCAGCCCTTTCGGGATTAGGCATCGATTTGACACCTATCTGCTGCGGCGGACAAGACGACACTTATTATCCTGCCCGCGAACAATGGCACAGCGGATGCAACTTCTTCTGCCTCGAACCTGGCAAATTCATCGGCTACGCACGCAACCAGCATACCATAGAAGAGATAAACAACTACGGCTATGATGTGCTTACTGCCTCAGACGTTGCCACTGGCGAAGTAAACCTGAACGATTACGACAAATGCGTCATCACACTTGACAGCAACGAACTCGTACGCGGTGGCGGCGGCGCACGCTGCATGACAATGCCATTAAGCAGACAGATAGTCGATTGGGGAAAATAAACTAAAAATAATTTTTTTATTACTAAAAAAGGCCAGCGAAATGCCGGCCTTTTTTTTTGTACAGTCAACCCGTTTTATTTCTTCACGAAGCGGATAGGCTTAACAGTCTCATTTGTGCAAAGCTTTATGAGATAAGTACCGGCTGGCAGGTCACGCACGTCAATGTTGAAGTTGTTGCCCTTGGCATTTTGCTTGCGAACCATTGAGCCAACTATATTGTACACCTCATAACCCTCAACATAGCTTTCGCTGTTCACCGTGACGAAGTCTGTGGCAGGATTGGGATATACACTCTGAAGGGTGTTGCTCTCAGCCACACCATCGTATGTTCTATGCAGTGTGATGTTATCGACATTCAACATGAACTGGTTGGTGCAGTTGAAGTGTACGATGGCCACATAGATGTCCTGACCTTGATAATCGCGAAGATCGACAGTATAGTAATACCATCCACCAGGGGACTTGGCTGTCATGTCTGCTTCCCACACAATGGTGAAGTCTTCCGCACTGGTGTTGCCTGTTGTTGAAACAGCCACTCCAAAATGCTCGGCACTCATTGCTGAATCTTGAGCGCAGGCAATGAACGAAATCTCCTCGCAATCGAGTTTATAGGGGCTTACCAAATAGTTTTCAGGAGTCAACGGAGTCTGTGTCATGTCATCGAACGAGGCTGAGGTGAAGCTGCATGAGTTATCTTGACTGCTCCAGTTGTGGCGCAACTCCCAAGTGTAACCGTCACCATCAGCATCAATAGTAGTCCATTTCATGAACGAGCAGTTGTTGAAGTCGAAGAAAAGGTCTCCATCAGGCACAACAGGATCGACAGGGGTATATTCGCCCAAAGCATATATACCGATTAGGTTGGGACTTCTGTCAACGTCACCGAAGAAGCATGAGGTGCCGTCAATCTCGCCTATGTAGGCACCACCGGCGCTACTGCCCAAACCCCAACCCGGGGTGACAGAAAAGTCAAAATAGGTGTCATCAAAACTGTCAGTAGTGATGTTATAGCTGTAAACATGAGCAGTGTAGCCTTTTACACAAAACAGATAGATGTGTCCGTCTCCGTTCTCATCGGTGAAATAACCGGTACCATGTACTGTGTGTTCACCAAGGCTGAGCTCTGACGCAAACTGTATAACTTCTCCGTTGCGGTCAACGAGGTTAAGGTCGAGCTTAAGATTTGGGGTCTCGCCCTTGGCTCTCTGGCCTACCCAAAAAGCATCGTAAGCGGGGTCATAGGTGCAATGGCCTAGCTCCTCAAAAGGAGTGCTAATCTGTCCAACCAAAGTCTTGTTGTGGAGGTCAACACACCAAATATTGCCAGAGTGAGCATCGCAACCATAGAAATACTCGCCATCGTAAGTCAAGTCACGCAGGTAATCGTCGGAATCGGCGAATCCTTCAATATCAAACTCTTCGAGAAGGTTGCCGTCCATGTCGTATTTATAGAACATCGACAACACGTTTGACGACTTGCCCCATGCACTGGTATAAATGTACTGACCATCATAAACCACACCATGTTGACGGCCTGTAGAGCAAGCGAACGATGTCACAAGATCCCACATGTCACGTGAGTTCTGCTGTGCCTGCATTGCAAAAGGTGCAATAGTAGCAAAAAGCAATACTAAAAGTAAAAATCTCTTTTTCATCGTTTTTAGTTTTAATTAAATTTTTAGTTAATACTCTATTTTAAAATGCAAAGATAATATTTTTTCTATAAGAATAGGAAACTATTTTCCAACCCCCATCCTCTGACACATATTTTCCTTAATATTGCCCGCATAAAACCACGAATCAGCAACTCGTTAGCCATTTCACTAATCTCCGCCTGTTTGATGTCAGCAAGCCACGATGAAACATTCTCGGCAAACGACATCATTGTGACAGTAGGGTAAACATAGAAAACACCTGCATCAAAAGGATTATCATCGCCAGTAGAATACCAAACCATGTCGCTGTAATCTATCGATTCGACAGGTTGAATATTTTTCTCCCTCCTGCACGAGACAAGTATTATTAAAAGGACATGACTTATATAGTTATTTACACGTAATAATAAAATTTACGGTTTTTTCTATATACTTATTTATACGACCCCATTTAAAGCATCACCTAAAGCTTTTGCGACACCTTCTATGTCACAATTTTCGGCCTTGAAGGTCATCTGTGCCTGGGTGTAGAAAGGCAATCGCTGCTCATACTGTTGCTCAACGAAATGGAGGAGTTCGTCGCCTGAGAGTCCTTGCGTAAGGGGTCGTTTTTTCTTCGTTTGCGACAAACGCACTGCAGCACTTTTAGGGCTCATGCTTAAATAAACTGTAAGTCCATTGTCGTTCATCCACTGCATATTGTCGAAAAAACAAGGTGTCCCGCCACCTGTTGCCACAACGACGTTATTCATCTGAGCTGTCGTGTGAAGTATTTCGGTTTCAAGTTTCCTGAAAAGGTCCTGACCGTATTTTGCGAAGAAATCGCTTATGGAGATGCGGTATTTCTCTTCAAACATTGTGTCGGTGTCGCAGCTTTGCCACCCTAAACGAGCAGCTAGCCGTTTCGCCACGCCCGACTTACCAGCCCCCATATACCCTATTATATATATACGTTGTGTCATTCAGGCTTGTTTTGTGCGTTCTTTATCATTTGATATTGGCACATCATCAGGTTGCCTTTATCATCGCGAAGGTGCATCCCGTTGCCGCTGCAGTACTTCCACATCTTGCAACTTGAACAAATGCCTGTGCGCATCCACTTACGGTTTCGGTATGGTTCGAAACGTTTGTCCCACACCTCCCAGAACGAGTCTTTGTAGATGTTGCCTTGATTGTAGTCGCCACGAATGCTCAAGCAGCCAGAAATAGCGCCGTCGATGCGTATGGATGCCACATTAACACCTGCAGCACAGTTGAAAAGTCTAGGCCTCACCTCCCCTTCGTAACTTCCAAGAAAGCCGTCGCAAGCATAACTGGCATTGATGCGACCCTCTTCTCGTGTACGTTTCAGGAATTCCATCACACCAACAAACTCCTCGTCGTCCAGTTTCAGCTCTGGGTCGGCGGCGGCACGTCCGGAAGGGAAAACGCTGAAAAGACGCCATTTTCTAACGCCATTTTCAATTAAGAACTCCTTAAAACGAGGCAAATAACCCACTGTCCGCTTGTTCACACAGGTTATAACGTCCCAAACCAATTTGTCATTATGCTTTGTAGCAGCCTTGACAGCACGCAAGGCATGACTAAAGCTGTTTTTGTTACCACGCATCCAGTTATGGTCATCCTCAAACCCATCAAGGCTGATGGCAAGAGAACGAAGACCGTTGGCAACCAGTTCGTCAAGTTTATCCTCATTGAGCAGCATCCCGTTCGACACCATGCCCCAAATAAAACCCCGTTTGACGATGGCGCGTCCTATCTGCACAAAATCAGGCCTCATAAGAGGTTCACCACCCGTGGTGATGACCATGATGTCGTATGGAGAAGTGTGCGCAACGATGTCGTCTAACACTTTTTCAAAGTCAGCAAGGGGCATATCAGGCTGTTCGGCCTCCACACGGCAGTCGCTGCCACAATGTCGACAGTTGAGGTTGCAGCGCAATGTGCATTCCCAAAACAGCTGGTGCAAATGGTGCTCATCGGCACGAAGCGACAAAACGGCTCTGTTGAGTCGCAACAGCATACGTTTATAAAGAGACAACTCTCTCACCTTTAAACGATTAAAAAAACATTATCTCTACCTGCTATTCAATATCATCAGCATCCGTCGGTTTTATTGGACGGCTGCCCTGCATCACTTCTGGCGGGCCATAGACCGGAGCGGGTATTATCTCCTCAATAACAGAGTCGACATCTTCACGTGCTTTTTTTATGGAGCTGCCAACATTTTTTTTGCCTTCAAGCTCGTCGATCTGCCTCTGTATCTCGACAGCTCTCTCGCGAAGTTCTTGTGTTTCGGCCTGATAACTGTCTATCACCTCTGGCGAGCCATAGACATCAGACATCTCACGGTCCATAATGACCGTCTCCAGCTCTTTAAGCTTTTTCTTCAGTTCACTTATTTTTTTTTTGTCATTGCCCGCACCGTAACCGTTGTCAAGCAATGTTTGAAGTGAATCGGCCTCGCTGCGAAGGCGCTGCGTCTCTGCCGCATAGCGTTGCAAGACCTCTGGCGACCCATACACGCACGACATCTCACGTTCCTGAATGACTTTTTTCAATTCATCAAGTCTGCGTTGAACCGCGGCACGTTGGGCAGATATGGTGTCGCTATTGGCAGTGTTATTATCGTCGGAACTGACGCTCGGGTTATTGTTTTGAGGGTCGTCCGCCTTGTTGGTATGCCTGGACGACGAACATGCGGCCACGACAGTCGTAGCCAAAGCAAGAATCGCTATCCATGACTTTTTAAAGAATCGTTTCATCGTGTTTTCATTTGTATTATCAATTGCAAAGATATGTATTTTTTGATTTACAAGCGCCGAGTGATTTATTTTTTGAATTTTCAAATGAAATGCCACCAAGATTCAACATCGACACAACATCTTGTCTCAAAGGCCATATCCACTACAATAAAGATTGTCTTCGAGAGGCTCAGACAGCGATAAGTGCATCCCTCCGGTTGAGCCTGACAAACCAAGATGATGAGACCTTTTTTTCAGATCCTCATGGTTTCCACAATAAAAAAGGGGTGCCAGAACTAACTGACACCCCTGAAAACTATCAACAAACTATTACTTTATGAAAACTTTCTTTGTATTAACGTTACCGTTATGGTTTACATTGATGAAGTACATTCCGCTACCGAAAGCACTAAAGTCGATAGTGGTAATGGACTTGGCAATGGTGCCTGTCATCACAATCTGTCCGACAGAGTTGTAAACACAGTATGTGTACTCTTCGTTACCAGCTACTTTGACGTTCACCACACCGTTGCTTGGGTTGGGATAAACAGAGATATTGTCGTTTTCAGCCATCACCTCTTTAACAGCATCGGGAGCGATGCCATTATAGTTATCCAAGCAGAAGTATGCGGGGGTATTAAGGCCCCACTCGCCAGTACGGCTGCCAGCCATCTCGAAGCGAACCTTGCTTACCTCTCCGAGAACGCTCAAGTCGAACCAACGCCAGTCTTCAACAATGTAATGTTCTTCCTCATTGTCAGAACGATAGTCGGCTAAATAGAACTCGGCTGAACTGATGGAATCGCCCATCTCGTCAAGGCCTATGGCATAGAGCACAAGATAGTCGCCAGTGGTGAAAGGATCACCTGCGTAGTAGTCGCCTTCGGTCATGCTCGCGTAGGCATACATGTTGTTGGTGACATAGCAGCCCGTGATTTCGCGCGGATAGCCGTCGATTGCCGACACTTCGGTGTTGCCATATACATAGGCCACTGCGTAGTTATCGGAATAATCGTAACCGTGACCGGGAACGGCAGTGTATTGGCCATCAAGGCCTGCAAGCTCGGTGTTGGTGCTGTTCGACACACGGAACTGGCTCCACGACTCGTAGCCTGTGCCTTCCCATTCGCTGTAGCTCGTGAGGGCGCTGAAGCTCCATCCCTGGCTCTCAACAGCCGATTGAACATTGTATTCCTCCGAAGCCCAGATTCCTTCTTCATTAAGCTCAACATCCTCGAAGTGGGCTATCAGTGTCTCAACTGGCTCAGCCGGTGCCTCGCCGTTAAAGTCGTCCATGCAGAAGTATGCGGGAGTATTAAGGCCCCACTCTCCAGTACGGCTGCCAGCCATATCAAAGCGAACCTTGCTTACCTCGCCGAGAACGCTCAGGTCAAACCAACGCCAGTCTTCAACAATGTATTGTTCTTCCTCTTTGTCAGAACGGTAGTCGGCAAGATAGAACTCGGCTCCGCTAATTGAGTCGCCCATCTCGTCAAGGCCTATGGCATAGAGTACAAGGTAGTCGCCAGTGGTGAAAGGATCGCCAGCGTAGGAATCGCCTTCAGTCATGCTCGTGTAGGCATATATGTTGTTGGTGACATAACATCCTGTCACCGTGCGCGGATAGCCGTCGATGGCAGACACTTCGGTGTTGCCATATACATAGGCCACTGCGTAGTTGGCTGATTTGAGTCCCTTGCCAGGAACGGCGGTGTATTGGCCTTCCAGACCCGTGAGCTCGGTGTTGGTGCTGTTCGACACGCGGAACTGGCTCCACGACTCGTAGCCTGTGCCTTCCCATTCGCTGTAGCTCGTGAGGGCGCTGAAGCTCCATCCCTGGCTCTCAACAGCCGATTGAACATTGTATTCCTCCGAAGCCCAGATTCCTTCTTCGTTGAGTTCAACGTCCTCGAAGTGGGCTATCAAGGTCTCAACAGGCTCAGCCGGTGCCTCGCCGTTGAAGTCGTCCATGCAGAAATAGCCCGGAGTTGTCATGCCATATTCGTTGTTTCTTGAGCTCTCAAGGTCGAAACGGATAGCACTCACCTCTCCGAGAACGCTCAAGTCGAACCAACGCCAGTCAGCAACAACATAATCCTCGGCATTGTCTGCAAAACGGTAATCGGCAAGATAGAATTCTGTGGAACTTATTTCCTCGCCTTCTTCATCAAGGCCAGTAGCGACAATCTTCATATAGTCGGGGGTTGTACCATCCTCTCCACCGAACTGAGGTCCGTAACCGTCGCCTTCGAGTATGGCCTGATATGTCCAAAGGTCGTTGGTGACATAGCAACCCGTCACTGTGCGAGGATAGCCGTCAACAGCGGCAACGGTTGTGTTACCCATTGGATAGCACATGGCATAGTTGGACGACTTGTATCCTTTGCCAGTCACGGAGGTGTATTGTGCATCAAGACCAGTCAAGGTTGTGTCTGTGCAGTTTGAAGCAGTGAAGCCCATTGTGCCAGTGTAGCCATAATAATCATAGTAGTAGTTTTGGAAACTCCAGCCTTGGCTTTGCATATAGGCATAGCCCATATCGTCCTGCTCGTCCTCTGTGGGCTTCCAGAAGCCGTCAGCATCTATCTCAACGTCCTCGAAGTGAGCGATAAGAGTCTCAACAGGCTCAGCGGGAGCTTCGCCGTTGTAGTCATCCATGCAGAAATAACCGGGAGTGGTCAAACCGTAATCGTTGTTTCTTGAACCAACAATATCAAAACGGATTGCGCTGACCTCGCCAAGCACGCTAAGGTCGAACCACTGCCAGTCGGTGACAACATAGTCCTCTGCGCTGTTTTCAAAGCGGTAGTCGGCAAGATAGAACTCAGTCGTGCCTATCTCATCTTCGTTTTCGTCAAGACCTGTGGCAATGATTTTCAGGTAGTCGGGCTCAGTGCCGTCATTTCCGCCAAAGGCAGGTCCGTAGCCGTCGCCTTCGAGTATGGCTTGGTATGTCCAGAGGTCGTTGGTGATGTAGCAGCCCGTCACAGTGCGAGGATAGCCGTCAACAGCGGCAACGGTGGTGTTACCCATTGGATAGCACATGGCGTAGTTGGTCGACTTGTGTCCTTTACCTGTCACAGCAGTGTATTGTGCATCAAGACCTGTCAAGGTTGTGTCTGTGCAGTTTGAAGCAGTGAAGCCCATTGTGCCAGTGTAGCCGTAATAATCATAATAGTAGTTTTGGAAACTCCAGCCTTGGCTTTGCATATAGGCATAGCCCATGTCATCCTGTTCATCCACTGTGGGTTTCCAGAAGCCGTCAGAATCTATCTCAAGGTCCTCGAAATGAGCTATCAGGGTCTCTACAGGAGCGTGTTTGAACGTAGCATTCACAGTGACATTGGCGGCAGGCATGCTGAAGCTTTTAGCCGTTGTGATGTCTATTGGATCGTTGTCTCCATAGACGTATGTGAGCGAAAGAAGTTCATAACCTGAATCAGGCGTGACAGTCAGAGTGATGACAGTGCCTTCCTCTGCTTCGTATGCCGAAGCCTCAACCTCTCCGTTTTCGGTTTCAGCTATGGTAACGGTGTAAAGATCTGGCACCGGTGTGGTTGACACAAACTCGTCAGCGCCAGCGCAGGGTGCCGTTGTCGAGCGGGTCTCACCGTCAATGTCGGTGGGAGCCATATCGCTATAGTTCGGCACTATTACAGAACCCGTTGTATCTGCAAGGTGCATGTTTGTTTCGCTCACGAAGTTGGGCGTGCATGTTGTGGTGTTGGCATCAAAGCCGGTAGCGGTAGTCCAGTCAGCAAGGGTTGCATAGTCAGTGCCTGCCTGCAAACCGACATTCTCGCCAGCGAACGAAACGCGGTTGTAGTCGCACTCACGGCCAGTGATGTTGTTCACGAAGCGGAAGACATAACCCGATGTCTCGTTTACGAAAAGGTTATTATAAACAAACACATTGGTAATGCTCTTCTGAAGGAAGAAGTTGGAACCAACACCGGTGCCTTTTATATTAAAGGTGTTATGCAGAATATAAACCCAATCTGTATCGTTGTTGTCAAGCGAGAGAGCGTAGCTGTTGCTCGATGTATTGGTCACGAGGTTGATGATGTTGTTACGAACGATGACGGGTTCCTCTTCCGAGCCGGTGCAGGGACGAATCTTGAACACCGTAGCGTAGGTGTTGTTGCGGGTCACGTTCATCACATTGTTCTCGAAAACGCAGTTGTAACGGCAACGGAAGATGTCGATGGCGTTATAGTCAGCCTTCAGGTCGTTGGTCAAATTGTTGATTGTGCAACCGTTCACCGTGACATGGTCGGTAAATGTGACGTAAACACCTTTCATGCTTTGGTTTGTGAAGGTGCAGTTCTCGACGACAAGACCGTCGTTATACTGACTCATGCTCTGACCTTGATAGTAGAGGCCGACACAACCATTCACGAAGTCGCAGCCGATGAAGCTGTTGTTTGTGTACATGTAACCGCTAGCCGTGACATAGACAATGTTTTTGTTGTTGTCGGTTGACGACGACTCCCACACACAGCCTATGAAACGCACGTTCTGGAACACATCGCCTTCCAAGCCGCCGCAAAGATCCACCACGATGGCGTTATTCTCCGAAGTCGACTGGATTGTCATGTTCTCGAAAGTGACGAAGTCAGGACCGTCGAGCTTCAAGGTGCTGTTGCTTGTGTAGCCGGCGTTGCTTGTTATGACGACACCAGTGTTGTCGGCACCCATACCTTTGAAGGTGACGCGGGCATCAGCGCTGACGCCTGCTATCGAGTTCAAGGTGACATACTCGCTGTATGTTCCAGGGGCAATCTCAAAGGTCACGTCACCGTTCACGCCTTGAGAAGCCACGGCAGTGGCGGCATCATTAATTGTTTGATAATCGGGGTTTTGCGAAGCATCCCCACTGATGGTGTAAGTGCCACTCATCTGGGCGCTCACGCTTGCCGCAACGAAAAGCGACAAGAACAAAAGTAATTTTTTTCGCATAACATTTTATTACGAAATTAAACTACGCAAGACGAACCGGGGAAAGTGCATGGTGATAATTGCCACGCTTATCGCCGCCCTTGGTCCCGAAGGCTTGCAATTAACTGTCTGCTCAGGGAGGTCTTCTGACTTGCTCTTTTTGCCACCTTCTCATCAGCACGGATGCCGACAATGGTTTTTGAGGCAATACCGCTTTCGCGGTGAGCTTACAGCAGCGGGCACTGTTGCCGACTTTCACGGCATTCCCTTATCCTAAGCGGCCGCAAAGGTAGATATATTTTTTCAATAACACACACTTTGCCATGTGTTTTTTTTCAATATCTTTGCCTTCATAAACCATCAAAAAATGAAAAAATCCCTTCTCGCCGCATTCATCGTGCTTTGCGTGAGCGTATTCGCACAAAAACAATACACCCTTCAATCGCCCGATGGCAACATAACCATAACCATTGAGATGGGCGAGCAACTCAACTACGCCGTCACGCACGGAAACACCTGCGTATTGGCCCCATCTCCTATCGGGATGGAATTAGGCAACGGCACGATGCTAGGCACAAAAACCGTCGTGAAAAGCGTCAAGAGACGCTCAATAAACAGAGTTCTGTCATCACCTTTATATAAAAAAGCAGATATTACCGAAGCGTATGAAGAACTGACGCTGACTTTTAAAGGAAATTACGGTGTGGTTTTCCGCGCCTATAACGAAGGTGTGGCCTATCGCTTTGTGACAAACTTCAGCAAGCCCATAACCATCAAGAACGAGACAGCCGACTTCAACTTCGACGCTGACCATAAGGCTCTTGTCCCTTATGTCCTTAGACGTGCCGGTGTTGAGGGCGACATCATAACACAACAATTCTACAACTCGTTTGAGAACACCTACACGCACACCAACCTGAGCCAGATGGACCCCGACAAATTAGTTTTCATGCCTGCGCTTATCGAGCTGGAAGATGGCAAGAAAGCCGTCATCACAGAGGCCGACTTGGAGCATTTCCCAGGACTGTATCTGCGCAACGAGAATGGCAGCAAATGCCTCAAAGCTGTACACGCAGGCTGTCCCAAAACATACCAGCAGGGAGGTCACAACAACCTTCAGTGGATTGTGAAATCGCGTCATGATTACGTCGCCAACACAGAAGGCAAGCGCTCTTTCCCTTGGAGAATAATCGCCATTTCAGAAGACGACAAAGAATTGGCCAACAACGACCTTGTATATCTCTTGGCTTCGCCAAACCGCATAGGCGACATCTCATGGATAAAACCAGGCAAGGTGGCATGGGACTGGTGGAACGCATGGAACATCTACGGCGTTGACTTTGAGGCCGGCATAAACAACGACACGTATAAATACTACATCGACTTCGCCTCGCAATATGGTATCGAGTATGTCATTCTTGACGAAGGCTGGTCTGTCAACAAAGAAGCCGACCTCTTCCGTGTGGTGCCCGAGATTGACATCCAAGAGCTTGTAGATTACGGGCATGAACGCAACGTTGGCATAGTGCTTTGGGTAGGCTATGCTGCCATCGACAAAGATATGGAACGCGTGTGCCAACATTATTCCGAAATGGGCGTCAAAGGTTTCAAGGTCGATTTCATGGACGGTGACGACCAGATGATTGTCGATTTCTATTACCGCATGGCCGAGACAGCCGCCCGTCACCACCTCTTCATCGACTTCCACGGAGCCTACAAACCCACAGGCCTCAACCGCACATATCCCAATGTGCTGAACCACGAAGGTGTGTATGGTCTGGAACAGGCCAAGTGGGATGGCAAGAGCGACTTTGTCACTAACGAGGTTACCATACCCTTCATCCGCATGGTGGCAGGCCCTATGGACTACACCCAAGGTGCGATGCGCAACGCCAACAAAGACAACTTCGCAGCAGTCTATACCGAGGCCATGAGCCAAGGTACACGCTGCCGACAACTAGCCGAATACGTGATTTTCGAGTCACCTTTCAACATGCTTTGCGACAGCCCGAGCAACTACAAGAACGAAGACGAATGCACCCGTTTCATCGCCAGCGTGCCTACTGTCTGGGATGAGACCATCGCCCTTGACGGCAAAGTGGGAGAATATCTCGTAATAGCACGCCGAAAAGGATCCCACTGGTATGTCGGTGCCATCACCAACTGGGAGGAACGCGACCTCGTCATCGACCTAAGCAAACTGCCTAACTTTTCCGCCAAGTCGGGACATGTTTTCCGGGACGGCGTCAATGCCAACCGTGCAGCGAGAGACTATACCAGCGAGACCATCCAAGTGATGGGCGACAAGGTGAAAGTGCATCTAGCCAAAGGCGGAGGCTCTGTAATGGTATTCTAGCAAAATATAGTCAAACATCAATCAACAACATCATGAGACGTATCTTTTTTATGCTTTTAGCCCTGGCAACACTTGCCTCGTGCAGCAAACCTGAAGTCAAAATAGCGAACCTTACCGTTGAACAGCAGGATGGCTCACAAGCACTTGCAACCAACACACCCCGTTTTAGCTGGCAATATGAAAGTCCTGAAAACGAAGTGGTACAACAAGACTACCGCATCATAGTGGCCTCAACAGCCGAAAACGCACAAAACGGGAACGGCGACCTATGGGATTCGGGCATAATACCCTCCAGCCAAATGCTTTACATCCCATACGCAGGCAAGGAACTCCAAAGTCGCGACAAGGCCTATTGGAGAGTTCTGGCGACAATAACAACCAAAGGAGGCAAGAAAGCCAAGATTGAAAGCGATGTCTGTTCCTTCGAAGTAAGCCTGTTAGGCCAAGACGACTGGCAAGCCAGATGGATTGGGCATGAGTTTGACGACGACATCTTGGTGGGTCACACCCGTCTCGCAGCCCGTTATCTCCGCAAAGAATTCAACATTGATGGCGAATTTGTCGAGGCAAGGCTGTATATAAGCGGCATGGGCCAATATAGTGCCTTCTTGAACGGCACCGAGATTGCAGCCGAAGAACTATTAAAGCCCACCCTCTCCCATTTCCCGAAACGAGTGTATTTCAACACATACGATGTCACCAAGATGCTCAACGGAGGTCAAAACGCCATCGGAGTCATACTTGAAGGAGGACGCTTCACAACAATGCGCCATAACGTGGAAAATCCCAACTGGGACGGTCCGGAGCACATACCGAGTTTTGGCACGCCAAGACTGCTATGCCAGCTGGAAGTGACATTTAACGACGGGCATAGGGAACTGATTACCAGCGACGAAACGTGGAAAATCACCAACAGAGGCCCCATCCGCACCGCCAACGAATATGACGGAGAGACTTACGACGCAAGTTTTGAACTCGGTGCCTGGAGCCAAACAGATTTCGACGATTCCGAATGGCTCGATGCAGAACTCGTCGAGGCTCCCGAAGGACAGCTCAGCGCACAACCTAATCCAAACATCACCGTGATGGAGAAGTTGAAACCAGCCAGCCTGTTCCAAAAAGGCGACAAATGGTATTTAGACATGGGTCAGAATATGGTTGGTTTCCTTGACATTAAGGTGCATAGCCAACGGGCTAAAGACACCATCACACTGCGCTTCGCCGAGATACTCAGCCACGACAGCACACTCTACACCGACAACCTGCGCGGCGCCGAATGCACCGACCGTTACATCATGAAAGACACCGAAGCTCAATGGCACCCCACTTTTATATATCACGGCTTCCGCTATGTTGAAATAACCGGTCTCAGGGAGAGACCCTCTTTAGACGACTTCGAGGGCTGGGTGATATACGACAAGATGCCCGTCACTGGCTCGTTCGAGACCTCCAACGAGATAATCAACGCCGTCTATCGCAACGCCTACTGGGGCATACGTGGCAACTACCGCTCCATGCCCACCGACTGTCCGCAACGCGACGAGCGCATGGGCTGGACAGGCGACCGAACCACAGGCAACTACGGAGAGTCGTACATCTTCGGCAACCACCAACTCTACGCCAAATGGCTCACCGATGCCGACGACTGCCAATGGGACAACGGCTCTCTCCCCAATGTCATTCCTCCCTACTGGCGAGGCTACACCGACAACATGACCTGGCCCGGTGCCGTCGTCACCGTCACCGACATGCTCTATACGCGCTTCGGCGATGCAGAACCAATATGTAAGCACTATGCGGCACTGAAGAAATGGATGCTCCACATGAAAAACAACTACATGGAAGACGGCCTCCTGACCCGCGACACTTACGGCGACTGGTGCATGCCTCCCGAGTCGCTCGAACTAATCCACTCGAACGACCCAGCCCGCATCACCGAGGCAACAGTGCTCTCAACGCCTTTCTATTGTTACCTGTGCGGCAAAATGGCCAAGTTCGCCACGATATTAGGTTTAGATGAGGATGTCACCTTCTTCCAACAGGAAATAGAGGTCTCAACCAAGGCTTTCAACGACAAATACCTTGACAAGGAGACCGGCATTTATGCCAACAACACCGTCACCGCCAACATACTGCCACTTTGGTTCGGAATGGTTCCCAAAGAGCTGGAGGACAAAGTCTTTGCCAACATCATCGAAAAGACCGAGAACGAATGCGGCGGTCACGTCTCAACAGGCGTCGTCGGCATCCAGCAACTGATGCGCACATTGACAGAATACGGCCGCCCCGACCTTGCCTTCAAGATTGCATCAAACGACACCTATCCCAGTTGGGGCTACATGTACCGCAACGGTGCGACCACTATTTGGGAGCTATGGAACGGAAAGACAGCCGACCCGTCGATGAACTCGTTCAACCACGTGATGCTTCTGGGCGACCTCATATTATGGGATTATGAATACCTCGGCGGAATACGCGCCCTCGAACCAGGCTATTCCAAAATCATGCTGAAGCCTTACCCCGTCGAAGGCCTGGACTATGTGAACTGCGCCTACAATTCTGTCTCCGGCCGCATCGAAAGCAACTGGAGACGCGAAGGAAACAGCTTTGAATGGGACATCGTGGTTCCTGCCAACACCACAGCAGAGGTTTGGCTACCAACCTCAAACGGTTATGAAACAAAAACTTACGGAAGTGGAAAATACCATTTTAGCTCAAATTTGTAATTTTTACCGACATAACAACAAAATATTTACTAACTTTGCAAAAAAAATAATAACATGATAACCACAAAAGCAACATACTACCTTGTTTACGCCGCTTTGGTTGTTGTATCCTACATCGGCGACCAGATTATAAAGAAAGGAACCAAGACACACCGCATCATAGGCTATGTTGTCAGCCTCCTTGCCGACTTTGCCATTCTCGGCTACGGAATATATCTTTACGAAGCCAAAGGCGAAAGCCAGACCGGTTTTGTGCTTGGCGGCATACTTTTTGTAATTTGCATATTATGCCTATTAGGCAGATATTGGCAAAACAGAGAAAACGAAAAAAATAACGATGCCCAGACAGATTAGGCATATTATCACCGCGGTGTTTGTTATCCTGACACAGGCCATCTTTGCGCAACAACGGCCCGACGCTGTTGTTTTCTCGCAAAAAGGAGGCTTCTATGACGAGAGTTTCACACTGTCGCTGTTTTGCAGCACGGAGAACCACATACGCTACACCACAAACGGCAGCACACCTGACTCCACATCCACACTTTACAAAGACCCTTTGTATTTAGACAGCCTATTATTTTCAAAATCGAACATCTACACCATTCGCACAACACCAGAATCAATTTTTTTCGCACCCGACACCATTCAACACTGCATAACCATTCGTGCAGCCGTGTTCGATGCCAATGAGAATAGGAAAAGCGATGTCGCCACCCAAAGCTATTTCATAAAATCGCTTGGCTGCGACACACACGGCCTCCCTATCGTGTCGGTTAACACCGATTCGCTTGCACTTTTCGACTACAACACTGGAATTTACATACCCGGTGCGCATTTCAATCCCGACAGCATCAATTGGACCGGAAACTACTACCAAGAAGGCAAAGAATGGGAACGCCGTGTCAACATCGAATACTACGAAAATGAAAACAACACAGGCATCAACCAGCAGTGCGGGATGAGGATACACGGCGGCAACGGACGGCGCGGATTGCAAAAATGCGTAAAATTCTACGCCCGCGAAGAATACGGCAAGAAAAAATTCAAATACCGTTTCTTCGAAGACCTTGACAACGAATCATTCGACCATCTCGTTCTTCATCCTTTCTTCACCCAATGGTACAGCTACGGAATAAACTACCAAATCTGCAACATGATGGCTCGCGACTTAGGACTGGAGTCGTTGGCAACCAGACCTGTTGTCCTCTTCCTTAACGGAGAATACTGGGGAATATATTACCTGTGCGAAAAACCCGATGAGAATTATCTCCACGAACATTTCGGGGGCAACGAAGACGAATACAACATCATGGGGAACTGGTACAACAAATGCGAAAACGGAAGTGCGGCAAACTTCCTCGAGATGATGACATGGCTTAAGAACGCCGATTTGAGAGAACAAGCCAACTACGACTATCTCTGCTCCCTCATCGACATCGAAAACTTCATAGACTATTACTGTCTCGAATTGTTTATCGCCAACAACGACTGGCCCGACAACAACATGCGCTGCTGGCAATACGGCGACGGCAAATGGAGATGGATATTTTATGACGGCGACGCAGCACTCGTCTCCCCTCAGTTCGACGCCTTTGCCAACGCCACAAACGAAAACGGCACAGGCTGGCCGGCAGACGCGCGGTCAACACTCATGTTCAGAAAACTGCTCGAAAACGACCAGTTTACAGAAACATTCCGTGAAAGGTTCACAGAACTGATGATCACACAGTTTAGCTACAACTCTACGAAACAATTGTTCGATGCCGCAGCCAACAGCGTCAGAGACGAAGTGCCACATCTTACCGCCCGATTCGGCACACCACACAATTTGACTGCCTGGGAAAACAACATAGCCACAATTGACGACTTTCTACAAAATAGAGTGAGAGACTTGAACCAACAAATCAATGACATCTCCAATGTAGGCGACACAAACTTCGTTGTAGAGACTATTTATCCAAATCCGTCAAACGGAGATTTCTATTTGATTCTTTCGTGCGATAAACACGAGATAATATATAATGCAATCGCCATCTACAACGTGTTGGGACAAAAATTATCGTCAAAAGACCTCATATTAATGCCAGGGTTAAACACAGTGGAAATATCTTGCGATTATGCACCCGGAATATATATCATGAAAATTGGCAACAAAACAGAACGATTTGTAATTCAATAACCTAAAACATGAAAAAATCAGATTTCATCACCTTATTTATAGTAGCAGCTGTGATATGCGGCTTCGCCTTCATTCCTGGTGCTTGGACATGGTTCAACGAGACCACAAAGGCGCACGGCCTATTGATGAGTTTCTTCAAATTCGCAATACTAGGCACATTCGGCGAGATGCTTGCCCTCAGGATTCGAGAAGGCATATACATGAAAAAAGGGTTCGGCCTTGCGCCTAAAATGCTGATTTGGGGCATATTGGGTGTTGTCATAGCATCCGCCATGACCATATTCAAGACAGGCACGATAGCACTTCTTGACGGAGGATTCCATCTTGGCGGGAAAGCAGCATCATGGTTTGCCGGCAGCCTAAGCTGGGGCAAGGCACTAGTGGCACTTTGCATCAGCGTACTTATGAACACTCTGTTCGCGCCAGTGTTTATGACCTTCCACAAAATCACTGACATACACATCGCCGAAACAGGAGGAACGCTGAATGGGTTTTTCAGCCATCCTCTGGAGATGCGCAAGACCCTTGCAGACAAAATCGACTGGAACATACAATACGGCTTTGTCTTTGCCAAAACGATACCACTGTTCTGGTATCCTGCCCACACCATAACTTTCCTGCTTCCCCCCACACTTCAGGTGCTGTTTGCAGCCTTGCTCGGCGTGGCATTGGGCGTGATATTGAGCATAAAGAAGTGAAAAAACACATTGGGAAGCAACTGTTTTCAACCCTTATCAAACTGAATTATAAGTAATTACAACTTTAAGAATAAAAAAGACAAAAAAAATCGGCGAAAAAGTTTGTATGTTAGAAAAAAGTAGTATCTTTGCAGCCGATTTGAAGCCCAGGTGGTGAAATTGGTAGACACGCCACTTTGAGGGGGTGGTGCCGGTTGCGGCATGCAAGTTCGACTCTTGTCCTGGGCACTTCAATTTCAGCCCCGATGGCGGAATTGGTAGACGCGTACGTTTCAGGTGCGTATATCGAGAGGTGTGCAGGTTCGACTCCTGTTCGGGGCACGGCAAAAATCTAACCCTAATTGATTATCAGTCAGTTAGGGTTTTTGTTTATCAGTTTTTGGCGTCTTTTTTTCCCACTTATCCAAACAGACCATCAAGACATTTTACCCCTATCTCAATGCCTTCACTGGACATTCATTTTTGCAACGGTTGCACAGGATGCACTCTGTGGCGTTTTTCCGTTTACGCGAATCCTTGTTTACCTCCACTTCCATTGGACATACTTTCAGACACTTGCCGCATTGTATGCACTTGGTTTCATCGCAACGTATTCGCAACATTGAGAAATAACTCATGGGTTTAAGGAACACGGTGATTGGGCAAAAATACTTGCAAAAAGCCCTATTGTCACGAAAAATGAAAGCAAAAGCAATACCCACCGCATAATAGACGACGTTTCCTATTATGAACAAACTGAAAAACACCTCGTGAGTGGCTTTCCCAATGTAAAACAGCACACCGACAAGAACCAGCGACAGGGCGAACACTATGTAACGAAGGAATCCTATCTTCTTTCTTGGACCTTGTGGTTGTTTGTAGGGCAACAGATCGAGAATCATGGCCGTCCAGCAGCAATAGCCGCACCACCCTCTGCCGAATAAAAGAGGTCCGAAGATTTTGGCAACAAAATAATGAACTGTCGCGCCACTAAAGACTCCTGACGCCAAATAGAACCAAAAACCCTCAATCTGCATGTTTTCCCTGCATATCAGCCCGATGAAAACAAGCATGTACATGCCGACAGTGAATTGGATGAACTCACGGGCATACCTCTTCCCTGCCGCTGCCATCACAGCCCCAGCGCCAATGCAAACGCCGATATATGAGAAGTTAAACAGGAAAAACAACTTGCCTGTTGACAGCCACAACGTGACCGCAATCAGCTCGAAGACTGAGAAGAGGACGATTGCCGCCTTGTATTTTTTCATCAGCAAAGGAATATCGTTTACAAATCAGCCTTCGCTAGATTTTCGTCCTTTGTATTCAAAGCCAGCTTGCTCGACGGCTTTGCGGATGTCGTCGTCGTTAGCAGCACCTGTAATGACCAGTGTATTAGCTGCTGGAGTGGCTTCAGCAGAGGTTACGCCCTTTATGCTCATGGCAGCTTTCTCCATGCTGGCCTTGCAATGGTTGCAGTGCATGCCTTCAACGCAATACACCGTGGTGCCTTCGGCAACCTCTTGTTTTTTGAATCTACTGAAAAATTTCATTGTTAATGCGATTATGATAAAAACAACTAATAATACAGAACAGATGATGCGAAACACACTCGGCGAAGTCGTCACCGCAGGTTCGCAACATGAGGAATGAGTGCCTCCGCCAACTTCTGGGCTCAAGTCTGCACCAATGCCAACCGCATTGATGAGCAAGCCGAAAATAACGGAGAACACCACTATTGTAAGCAGGTAAATCCAAGTGAAACGCGAGCCAAGCGACTTGCGAACCACCAGAATAGAAGCCAGATTCACTGCCGGTCCCGCCATGAGCATCACCAACGCCGCACCTGGCGACAAGCCTTTCATTATCAAGGCTGCTGCCACAGGTATGCTGCCCGTGGAACAGATGTACATCGGCACGGCTATAGCCAAAATCACAAACATTTGCAGCAGCGGATGACTACCAAAATGCAGGAAGAACTCATCGGGCACCACCACGTTGATGAGCGCAGCTATCAGCAAGCCGATGATCAGACGCAAGCCAATGTCTTGTATCATGTCGTAGTAGGCATATTTAAGCACACGCCACAAACGATTTCCCTCTTCCTTGACATCCATCATATTGCAATCTTCCTCATCCTTGTCGGCAGGCACCAACCAATTGACCAAAAGGCCACCACAAACACCAGTAATAAGTGCCGCAACAGGTCGCACTATAGCAAATCCGAGACCCATCAGTGAGTAAGTGGCCAAGATGGAGTCGATGCCGGTCTGGGGAGTAGCGATAAGGAATGACGCCACCGCACCTTTCGAGGCACGTTCCTTCTTCAAGCCGATGGCCGTGGGGATTACACCGCAGGAACAAAGCGGCAACGGCACACCCAGCAATGCTGCCCAGACCACCGAGAGTTTGTTGTCGCGCGACAAGTAGCGGGCATAAAACCTCTTGGGGACAAACACATGCAAAATCCCTGCAATGAGAAATCCCAATAGCAGAAAGGGACTCATCTCATTGATGACAGTCAGGAACGACAGAAAGAAGTCCTTCATACCAGCTTGCATTAAAAAAGCACTGCAAAGATACGTTTTTTTTCCCTATCCTGTATAAAATCAAACAATTTGTCGTTTGTGTCATTTCTTTTCTTACCTTTAAAAATTGATACAAAAAAACACAATGGATATGCTTAACGACAAAGACTTTGTTCAGCTGAAAGAGCGAACATCGACCAGCAACAGGCTCTGAAACAAGTGGAACGCCTGCGCAAAAGCACAAATTATATCACCGACGTGAAACCAGCCACAATAGGCGACGGCATAATCAGACTCGACGACGACAGCCTTAACGAACTCCTGTGCAAATTCTACGAAAACCGCCAATACTACCATTTCACCAAGTTCGTACCAGCTTCAGGAGCAGCATGGCTTACCACTATGTTTCTACCCACTTTTTATCAACAACGTTCATTTTCAAAGTAGGAAGAAATATTTTACACACTTATTATCAAAGCTATATGTTTTAGTCAAGTCCGTCTTTTCAACAGGCAGGACTGAAATATCAACTTTTGTTCAACAATTTTACCAACCATTTAAAGACTGAATTAGTGGCTTTTCAACCATTTATCAACAAAAGATGTTTATAACTCTATTGCGGACTGTGACAAACGTTTGCTCCTTTTTAATAAATTCGCTGCTTTAATTATAAGGAATAAAATAACAAAAAATAAACAAAATGAAAGGAAGATTTATTCTCTTGATGACAGCTTTAATGCTGTTTGCAGGGCTGCCTTTAGCCAAGGCACAGGCACCCGCAGGAACCCTACTTTGGTCGGAAAGCTGGAACAACGGCACCGCAAACGCCACCCCGTCCGACTATTTGGCAAGTGAAGATAACGCCACCGTGGTTTATGGCGATGCCACCATTGCCTACGCCAGCACTTTGGGAGGAACAAAACTCTACAACGCCACCCTTGCCGGCGGCACTGCTCCTGAGCTGCTCCTCGCCAAAAACGACACATGGACCATCAGCGGAATACCCACCAGCGGTGTTTCAGAGATGACACTCTCGTTCAAAGAGAACAACACCAATGGAAGCGTCTCCTCGCCTACCGAAGGCATAACAATGACACTGAACACAAGCAAAGCCGACACTTACACCTATACCATAGAAAACGATGGCAACGAGACATTTGACCTTGTCTTCTCAGCTTCAGGCAACACACGTCTTGATGACATCAGCGTAAGCGTGAGCGGCACACCGGCAAGTTTCCAGCTCAACGTAGCGACGGTGACCAACGGAAGCATCAGCCTGTCGCACAGTGAAGCCACACCAGGAACAACCATCACGGTGACAGCCACGCCTTCTGAAGGCTATGTCCTTGGCTCGCTTTTCTACAACGACGGAAATGCCACAACCGACATCGACATCAGCACGATGCAGTTTGACATGCCTGCCAGCGACATTACCGTAGGAGCCGTATTCAATGAGATACCTGCCACATACTTCCAAAAAATCAGCACAAACCTGACAGACTGGAGCGGCTACTATATTCTAGCCTACCAAAAAGATGCAACCAACCTGTTGGCATTGACCGGTTACACCTCATCATACGGCACTGTCACCAATATCGCAGAGCATCTCTTTGCCGACGGCATGATTGAGGACAACAGCACAACCATGGCTATGAAACTCACCATTGCCCAGACAGAGAACGGCTACTCAATAAAAATGGGCAACATAGGCTATCTTGGACTAACCTCGGATGGAAACTACCTAAACGTGGCCGAGACAGTCGAAAGCAACATGTTTGAATGGACCATCAACTATAGCAACGACACACTTTTCATTGGAAACGCCAGTTACACCACAAGGTTCCTCCAATGCAACACAACAGCCAACCCCAATCGTTTCGCTTGCTACAAAGGCACCCAGAAATATCCATCTCTATACAAATACAACGGAGAAATCATTGAGACAGAATACACCATTTCCATCGCCAATGGCATAGAGAACGGAACTATCGAGGCTTCGGCCGAAACTGCCATCGAAGGCACGAATGTAACCATAACTGCTACACCAGACAACGGCTATGAACTCGCCACACTCACTTACGTCTATGGCGAAAACGAGCCAATAGACATAAAAGAGGCTATGGCATTCAACATGCCCGCTGCAGATGTCACCATAAACGCGACATTCAGCTTGATCCCCACCATCGAATACAGCATCACCATTGCTAATGGAATAGAAAACGGCACCATTGAGTCCTCCGCCGAGACAGCTGTTGAAGGCACCACAATCACCGTCACATCCTCGCCAGCCGAAGGTTATATGCTCGAGACACTGACATACGTCTACGAAGGTGTGGACCCCATCGACATCAAAGCCACCAAGAGCTTCGAGATGCCCGCTGCCAATGTGACCATCGACGCCACGTTTGCCGAACTTCCTGCTCTTGAAGCAGGCGACACTCTTTGGTCGGAGCCTTGGGACAATGGTGCTACCGGTGCAACACCTGAAGAATATTTGGCCTCGGAAAACCACGGGACCGTCGTTTACGGCGATGCCGAACTCACCTACACAAGCGTCAGCTCGACAACCACAACAAAACTGTATAACGAGGTTCTTGCAGGCGGAACAGCACCCGAGCTGCTCATTGCCAAGAACGGAGGCAGTTTCACCGCCAGCGGGATACCGACAGGCGGCGTCGAGGAGATGCTGCTCACCTATAAAGCCAACAACACCAACATCACACTCTCCACTACCACCGAAGGCATCACCATCACAGCTAGGGAGAGCAAGGCTGCTGCAACATACACATACGTCATTGCCAACAACGGCAATGCCACCTTCGACCTATGCTTCAACAACACCGCATCAAGCAACACCCGTTTAGACGACATACTCCTTGTGGTGAAAGGTCCCGACCCGACCTACACCCTTACCGTAGCTGAGGGCATTGTGAACGGATCCATCGAACTCAGCACCTACGAGGCTCAAGAAGGCGATGAAATAACCGTGACAGTGGAACCCGCCGAAGGCTATATGCTCGAGAACCTCACATACACATACGGCGATGTAGAGACAATTTTTGACGTTGACCAAGAGACTCTCACATTTGAAATGCCTGCCGGTGATGTCGTTGTGAATGCCACATTCAAGCTGATTCCAACTGTTGAGTACAGCATTACCATTGCCGAAGGCATTGAGAACGGCACCATCGAGGCTTCAGCCGAGACTGCCGTTGAAGGCACAGAGATAACAGTAACGGCGACACCAGCCGAAGGCTATTTGCTTGAGACATTGACATACGTCTACGAAGGCGCGGAGCCTATCGACATCAAAGCCACCAAGAGCTTCGAAATGCCCGCCGCCGATGTGACCATCAACGCCACATTCACTGAAATCCCAGAAGCCTATTTCGAGCATGTCACCGAGGCTCTTGACGACTGGAGCGGCGATTACCTCATAGCCTATCAAAAAGACGAGAACAGCCTGTTCGCCCTCACCAACATCATCAAGATTAACACCAACAATGTCGGCGACACTTTGAATATAATAGGCTATATGAACAACGGCCTAATCGTGGCCAATGATGCAACACTTGCCTTCCGCGTCAAGATTGAGCAGTCGGAGAACGGCTATACTATGAAACTCAACAACAACGGCTATCTCGGCTGGCTCAGCGGCAACACCTTAGTCGCAGCCGAGACCGTTGAAAGCAGCAACTACGAGTGGAACATCAGCGTCAGCGAGGGCATGACAATAATAGCCAACGCAGCCGATGCCAACCGCAAACTGAAATACAACTCTGTAGCACCACGTTTTGCAACATACAACAACTCGACAACCGACTACGCTCAGCTCTACAGATACTACGGTCCTGAGATTGTCGATCCTACTTACGCCATCACCATCGCTGAGGGCATAACCAACGGAACCATCGCCATCGAAGGCGACCTCACTGAGGCCGAGCAAGGCACAACCATCACTGTTGTGGCAACTCCCGACGAGGGCTATAAACTGGAATCGGTATACTATACCTATAACGAGACTATAGTCGACATCGATACCACCGTCATGACCTTTGTCATGCCTGCTTACGATGTAGAGGTAGGCGCCACATTCAAGCTTATACCATCAACGGAATACAGCATCACCATTGCCGACGGCATTGTGAACGGAACAGTAGTCGCATCGGCTGAGACAGCCCTTGAGGAGACTCCAATCACCATTGAAGCCACTCCCGATGAAGGCTATGTGCTTGAGACACTGACCTACGTATATGGAAACGAAGAGCCTATCGACATCACCGACGAGATGGGCTTCATCATGCCAGCAGCCGATGTCACCATCAACGCAACCTTCGCCGAACTTCCAGAGGCTTATTTCGAGCCTGTCGCCGAGAATCTGGAAGACTGGACAGGAGAATACATCATGGCATACCGCATGGGCGAGGAACAACTGTATGCACTGAACAGCATAGTCAAGATAGGTTCAAACTATGTTGGCGACACCCTTAATGTAATCGAACACCTTAACAACGGCTTAATAGAGGCCAATGGTGCCACAACAGCCATACGCATTGCCATCGAGCCTTCAGAGAACGGCTACACCCTCAACCTGAACAACAACGGCTACCTTGGATGGCTTGCGGGCAACACTATGGTCGCCGCCGAGACAGTCGAAAGCAGCAATTACGAGTGGACACTGAGCTATGTGAACGACACCATGAAGATACTGAACGTAGCCGACAACACACGCATGATCAAGTTCAACACAAGCGCTCCTCGCTTTGCCACTTACACCTTGACAAGCAGCGTTCAGACATCAGTCACACTATACAAATACTATGGTCCTGAAATCGTTGACGAGACCTATACCCTCACCGTGGCAGACGACATTGAGAACGGAACAATAGAACTCAGCACATACGAAGCCACTGCCGGCACAACAATCACTGTGACAGCCACTCCCGACAATGGATTCGTGCTTGAAGGGCTGACCTTCACCTACGATGAAACGACGGCCGACATCGACCTCGCCACAATGAGCTTCACCATGCCTGCCGCCAACACGGTTGTGAGTGCCACCTTCGTTGAAGAAGCAGCAGTACCTGCCATCACCGACGAGATGCTTCCCATATACATTCAAGGCAAGGACGGTACCAACAACAACCGTCTGCCCTACGCTTACCGCGTTACCATCTCGCATCTCACACCCAATGCCACCTACCGCTATGCCAACCAAGTCGTATCAGATGATGACAATGCCAACTACGACGGAGTGGGCAATGCAATATACGTTGACTGCGACGGTGACTTCGTCCGCACCACCAGCTGCAACCTGACAGACGAAGGCAACTACGGCGAGTTCACCACCGACGAGAACGGAGAATACACTGGATGGTTCATCACCGAGGCAACAGGCAACAACCGCTTCACCCCAGGCAACCATGTCTATATGCGTATCCGCATCAACGATGGCAATGACGGAACGACAGCAGCATACAAGCTGACCACCAGCGACTATGCCACCGTCATCAACTTTGGAACCGAGAACGAGGCTACAATGGGTACCGCCATCGTCGGTAAGACACAAGAAAACGACAAGAACTTCGTGTTCCTGTTCGCTGGCGAAAACCAACGCCCGATATATGGAACAACTATTGAAGAAACCGGCGTCGACTATTCGGCCGTGTCACAATACGCGTCATTCTACCAAAATCAAGTATCGGGCAACAGCGGCTTCTGGGGCGGCATCATTCCCAACGTGAACGAGAATGGAATACGCTTCGTTGGAATGTATGACAACTGCACTGGCGAGGCAACCACCATTCTGGAGTCGGAAGAAGGCGGCGTTTGGGACGGAATATCCACAGCAAATCCAACGGGCGGCACAAGCGATGTCATCTTCATCGACTTCACCACACTCGGCGTGAACGAGACAGAAAACGGCATCAGCATCTGGAACCACACCAACGAGATTGTTGTTGACATGAGTGGAAACGACAGCTACCGCATGACAGTTTACAACATCCTTGGTCAACCCGTCATGATCCGCGACATCAACGGTGCCGGCTCGCACAGCGTGACACACAAGCTTGCTGCAGGATTATACATCATCAACCTGAGCAACAGCGACAACAGCATCTCGACAAAGATTGTCGTGAGATAAACAAAGTTGATAATCGGATAAAACCGCCGCCTTGTTGGGTGGCGGTTTTTTTCTATCCCCAAAACCATCGCAGTTTAGCAAATTATTAGTATCTTTGCAGCAAATTTAGAAGCAGAATGTTCTCGGATGATAATGAATATATGAGGGATGATGAATGGAATGCCGAGTTGGAGCTCGTCAACCGATTCAGGGAGCGTGTCATCAACAAACACGAGAACAGCTTCTTTGACTCTGACGATATGCTCGTCATCATAGAGCATTTCATTCAGGATGAGAACATTGACCTTGCCCGCCAGGCCGTCAATTATGCTTGCGACTTCTTCCCCACCGATGCCGACATCATTCTAAAAAACGCCAAAGTGTCGTTGGCCGAAGGAAATCTAGAAAGAGCCTATGAACTGCTTCAACAGGCCAAAACGGAAAGCGACGAGACAGAATACTACTACACACTGGGGCAATACTACGCTCTCCGCAACGAACACGATAAAGCCATAGATGCATATTACGATGCCCTCTCCACCACCGACGACCCCTACGACCGTTGCAATATCCACTACGGCATGGCTTCGCAATATATGGCGACAAAACGCTATGACAGAGCCATCCTAAGCCTAAAGAAATCAGCAATCAGCGCAGATCCAGTGCACCGCGAGATAATTTTCCTCGACCTGCGCCATTGCTACCAATACACAGACCGTCTCGACGAGGCTATACAGTATTTCAACGAATACATCGACAAAGACCCATGCTGCCTCGCAGCATGGAACTCACTTGCCGACTGCTACCGCAAGCAAGAGAAGTATGACGAAGCCATTGAATACTACGAATACGCCCTCTCAATCAACCCCACCGACACCTACGCCAACATAAACCTGACCAACATATTTTACGACAACGAGCAATATCAAAAGGCCATCGACACAATTAACGAGGCCATTGACAACGGCATGCCCGAGACCAACGACACCAACACAATCCTAGCCGACTGCCTCTACAACCTCGACAAACCTGCGGAAGCCGAAAAACTGTACCGTAGAGCTTTGGAGCTTTGTCCCGACGACACAAACGCATGGTCGGGTCTAGGCTTCATTTACAGCGACGCACACAACTACGCCAAAGCCATCTATTACCTACAAAAAGGTATAGGCTATATCCAGGATGACAACTGCCTTGAAGTAATGCTCACACTTGCCGATGCGTACGAAAAAAGCGGCAACACCACCGAAGCCGTCAAAACACTGACACACATCACCGAGCAATGGCCAACCGACCCGGCCGCATACTGCATACTAGCAAAAATATACATAGAAGACCAAAACTTCCAGGAAGCACACAAGACACTTGAACTCGGCCTAGAACAGACCGGCTGCAACAGCAGTGTGGTATACATGTCGGCTTACTACAACCTTTTGACCAACCATCGCGAAGAAGGCATTTGCTTTCTTAATGCCGCTCTAAAAGAGGATTTTGATAGTTATAGCGAATTCATAAACCTGAACCCCAATTTTCTCGGCAATGATGTCGAAGTGCTAGAACTGATAAACAAATATAAAAACGAACGAGAATCATAATTCCCAAGATGAAAGAATTCTTCCTTAACTTTGTCAAAGGGTTCGCCATGGGCACAGCCAACGTCATACCAGGCGTGTCGGGCGGAACGATAGCACTCATCACCGGCATCTTCGAGAGGCTCATCAATGCAATAAAATCATTTAACCTTGAGGCTTTAAAGCTGTTTTTCACTGGCAAATGGAAAGCATTCTCCAAATACGTAGACCTTAAATTCCTTGTCGCCGTATTTGCAGGCATAGCTGTTTCTATTCTCTCATTCGCAAAACTCTTGGAATACCTGTTCAACAATTACCCTGTCTTTGTATGGGCGTTTTTCTTCGGGTTGGTACTTGCTTCTGTTTATTATGTAGGCAAGACCATCAACAAGTTCAGTATCTCAGCAGTAGTCTTCGCCATAATAGGCATAGGTATCGCTCTTGTAATAGCGTTTGGAACACCAGCACAGCAAAACGACAACTTCTTCTACCTGCTTCTATGCGGTGTTGTCGGTGCATGCAGCATGATACTACCCGGACTGTCAGGCTCATACGTTCTGCTCCTCATGGGCGACTACGAACTTATAATGATTGATGCAATCAATATGCTGACATCCAATCCGGTGGAAGCACTTAAGATACTTCTACCCGTGGTGCTGGGCGCCGCTGTTGGGCTAATCGCCTTTGCACATCTTCTCGCATGGATATTCAAGAAATTCCACGATCAAACCATAGCATTACTTTCTGGTTTTATCTTAGGCAGCCTGCCAATCATCTGGCCTTGGAAAGAATCGATAACCACCGTTCTCAAAGACGGTAGCGAGAAAATCACAGGCTATCACTGGCTTGCGCCCGAAATGAATTCAGAGTTTGCAATAGCATTGATTATTGCCATGTTAGGCATCGGTATCATTGTGGTGACTGAACACCTGGCCTCGAAAAAAAGCATAGAAAAATGACACTCTACGGACTTATAGGACACCCACTGACCCACTCTTACTCAAAGAAATTCTTCACCAAACGGTTTCAACACGAAAATCTGGACTGTCAATATGAGAATTTTGAGATTGACAACATCGCCAAAATAAAAGACATAGTCGCGCAAAACCCTGATTTGGTTGGACTAAATGTGACATCCCCTTATAAAGAGGCCATCATCCCCTACTTGGATGAAATAGACCCGACTGCCAAAGAAATAGGAAGCGTTAATACTATAAAGGTGACCAACTCGCAACTAAAGGGTTACAACACTGACATTTACGGCTTTGATGCCCTATTGACTGAAGCCGTTGGTGAGAAAAAAGTGGAGCGCGCCCTTGTCTTCGGCACAGGCGGAGCCTCGAAAGCCGTGTGCTACTGCCTACAGCAAAGAGGAATTGTCTGCGACACCGTGAGCAGAACAGCAGGAAAAGGAAACTTGACATATTCCGACATAACACCCGAGACACTCAGAACACATCGGCTGATAGTGAATGCAACACCTTTGGGCATGCACCCGCTTGAGGAAGAGTTCCCCGACATGCCCTATCAGAATCTCTCAAGGCGAAACATCCTGATAGATCTTATATACAATCCAAAAGAGACGCAGTTCCTTGAATTTGGCCGTGCTTTCGATGCATGCACCTTCAACGGACACACCATGTTCGTCGTCCAGGCCCGCAAATCATGGGAGATTTGGAACAGTTAAAGGAAATCTTTCTCTGACAATTCAGAATATGACTTTACACCACGCACAAACACCTGATACACAATATTTTTATTGTAAACATTGCTGAGTGGTGCTTTTTTCAAGCTATTTCTTGTCCTCATCAAGTCCTTGCGGCGCGAATAGAAAGCAAAATGTGCTTTTATCACGGCGACGAAGTCGGCGAAACAACCGTCGAAGAGGAATTTCATTGCCGCCACCCAATCCAATATAATTCTGTAGAATATTATCAGATGCACCTTGCTTCCAGGATAGTTTTTCAGCAGTAGCGATAGGTTGTTGCGGAAGTTGAGGAAAGTCTTTCGCGGCGAGTTTTTCGGCAAGGTGCCGCCTCCGATATGAAACACCGTCGATTGCGGACAGCAGCATATTCTGTAACCTTCATTTTTCAGACGCCAACAGAGGTCTATCTCCTCCATGTGGGCAAAGAAAGAGGCATCGAGCCCACCCATCTCACGATAAGGGTCGGCACGGACAAACATACATGCTCCCGTGGCCCAAAACACATCTATCGTGCTATCGTACTGTCCATTGTCGGTTTCAAGATTCTGAAAAACACGTCCACGACAGAAAGGGTATCCATACTTGTCGATGAAGCCACCAGCAGCACCTGCGTATTCAAACTTGTCTTTTTCGTGATACGACCTTATCTTGGGTTGACATGCCGCCACGTCACGATTCTTATCCATGAAATCGACAACAGGCTCAATCCAGCCCTTGCTCACCTCGATGTCGGAATTGAGAAGGACATAATACTCGGCCTCCACCTGTTCGAGTGCTTTGTTGTACCCTCCGGCAAAGCCATAGTTCTCTTCATTCAAAATCAGTCTGATGTCAGGGAATTTCTCATGCATCAAAGCAACAGAACCGTCGGTTGATTTGTTGTCGGCAACAATGATGTCGGCAATTTCCGCATTGGTGTTCTCGATAACGCAAGGCAGAAAGTCGGCCAACATCTTTTGACCGTTATAATTCAATATGACAACAGCAACTCTTTTCATTCGGCTACCTTATTTTGACGTTTATGCTTCCAACGGCGGTGAGTCCACAGCCAGTTGTCGGGATTATCCTTGACAAACCGCTCAATCTCCTGCGAATAGCGTTCCATGACAAAATTTTCTGCAACGGCATTGGCATCCTCGCATATCATGTTGAACTGCACCTCGTAACACCCTCTCTTCACCCGTTTCATAGCGACGAAAACCACAGCATAGTCAAGTTTCCGGGCCATCTTCTCCATTCCTGTGAACCAACATGTCTCCTGGTTGAGGAACGTGTTCCAATAGTCGCTCTCCACGCCCCGCGGCGACTGGTCGGCAACAATGAGTATCGAGTTGAGCATATCGCTCCTTTTCACCAGTTCGCGAAACGCCACCCGCGATTCAATCATGTGCTCATGTTCAATGCCGTAACTCTCGCGTATCTTTTTCATAAGACGCTCAAACACCTCGCTCTCAACACGTTTGTATATGGCCGAAGCCTTGTGCTCCGACACTGTATGCATCAGCTTGCCATACCACTCCCAGTTGCCTGAATGCGGCAAGGCTGTAAACACACTCTTGCCTCTCGTATAAAGCTCGACAAGCATTTCGGGATTCTTGAAAGTAACCCGTTTCTTAAGTTGTTCGGGCTTCATTACCAACAACTTGCAGGTTTCAAAAAACAGATCACATAGGTTGCAATAGTTCTTTCTCTCAATCTTCTTTAGCTCCGTTATACTTTTTTCAGGAAAGGAATTTTGAAGGTTCTGTCTAACCACTTTGCGGCGGTAACGAATAACGTGATACAACAAAAAAGCGTTCACGTCCGACAGGACATAAAGCAAGCCAAATGGCAGCAAACCAATAATATAGACAAGGCCATAAACCAACCAATAGCCTACCTTCTTCATCTGCAACGAAGTTTAGCGTGGATTGTTGTATAGGTCGCCGGCACGGGTACCGTATGCATCGGGATTCTCGGTCTGGTCGATGTTGTTATTATAGTCTTCGCCATAGTTGCGCGAATAAATCTCCATTTGCCAGCGGTAGTTGTAAATCTCTCCAGGCATATCGGAATGGATAAGGCTGAAATCGTTTGTGGAGTTGTCTTTCGACATGAAGACGAAACGTTTGTTATGATAGTTCGACACCTCATAATAATGCCAAATCTCATACGGATAAGCACCAGGTTCGTTGTACTCTTGCACAATCTTGTCAGGAGTGCCATATTTCAGATAGATATAGCCACGATCGGTGTCGTAACCTCTTTTACGACGGGTCGAAAACGACATGTTCACGCGCTTCACCTGAGCATGATAAGTATCCCACGCCTTCTGCGGGTTAGACGGAGCACGGTGTAACCAGAAGTTATACACAAACTGGCGCATCGAGAGAGTGTCGTCGCCACGCAGCAACGACTTGGTATAGTCACGTTCAGTGTCGCTCATCAGAGGGCCGAGACAGCGCACATACTCCCTCAACGTGTCGATGTTGAGTGTCATGTTGGCAAAATCGCCGTCATCAAGGTGTTGCTGTTCCGCAACCTGATAATCGAGGGCAAGATTGCTACGTTGGAAAAAGATGCTGTTGGATGTGATTATGGAGTTTGTCCTGTCGCGCATCTCAACTACCAGATAATAGTTTCCTGAAGGCAAGTTGCTTATGTCAATGCTTCTAAGCACCGGATTGACAGGAGCCACATCCATTTTCTGGGTGAAAGACTGATTTTTCACTTCCTCGAAAGTCTCTGCCGAACTGATATGATAATTTATGACATATTTGCCATCGGCATAAAGTTTGTTACTGTTGTAAAGCTCTGCGTAAAAAACAATCTTCGACGCATTGTCAGGATAGAAGGAATAAACACGCGGTACGAAGTCGATGCCGCTCTTGGTGCACTCCGATGGAGCAGAGGCTTTAGTGTAGGTGTCAACAAGAAGGATGTCGGACATGGCAGGCAGTTCGTCATTGAAATTGATGGAGACCTTCTGCGTTGTAGTAAAGCTCTTTGGGTCAGTGGCGTTAAGGTCGTTCACGCTGATTTCCATGTCATATTCGCCCGACGGCAGGATGAAACGCTGCTGGTTGATGAATGCCGATTTCTCAGCTGCTGTGTCAGTAACGACCGGACTGTCCAAGGCTATCTTGGAAAATGCGCGAATAGTGTCATTGCTGCGAAATATAGTGGTAATCTCAACAGTAGCTTTAAACTTGCCTTTTTCAAACTCACTGTATGTCACGCTGTTAGGGTCAAAAGCAATAGCGTTTTCAACAAATGGCGAGACTTCCGGCACGTTGAATGTCGTTGTTGACAAGAAAGCAGTGACGGTCTTATCCTGGCAATAGGCTACGAGCCAGAAAAATAGCACGACCGACACAAGAAACAGTCTTTTCATTCTTTATTGGGTTTTAGTACGATTCTACATTATTGAGATGCAAATATAGTAATTTTTTGCGACATTGTTCAAAAAAGAAGGTTTTAATAAAAACATCCACATCAAACCACTCTATTATACAATACTGATTATCAATTTATTATCAACAAAACCAATTTTAATGCATATTTTTTTTCGCAAAAATGATTTTACAATATCAATTTTTTGTACTTTTGCAGCGGAGATATGGCTGAGTGGTCGATAGCGGCGGTCTTGAAAACCGTTAAGCCGAAAGGCTTCGGGGGTTCGAATCCCTCTGTCTCCGCAGACCCACGCAGCAACAGATGTTGTTGCGTGAAATTTTGGAGAGATGCCGGAGTGGTCGATCGGGGCGGTCTCGAAAACCGTTGAACGCTTTGCGTTCCAAGGGTTCGAATCCCTTTCTCTCCGCAAAAGCAATCTTTCGGAGCATGCACAGCATGCTCCTTTTTTGTTTTGAGGCGCATTATGGGCAATAATTGCCCAATAATACAACGAAAAACAAAAAAGCGAGCAACAGCGAGTCCGAAAGATTGCTTTCGCAAGGATGCCCGCGGCAGCGGCAGGGATCTGCAATCCCTTTTTTACACGGCGTATTATGCTTTGCCCAATAATGCAACGAAAACAAAAAAGCAAGCGACAGCGAGACCGAAAGAATGCTTTCGCAAGGATGCCCGCGGCAGCGGCAGGGATCTGCAATCCCTTTCTTACACGGCGCATTATGCTTTGCCCAATAATGCAACGAAAAACAAAAAAGCGAGCAACAGCGAGTCCGAAAGATTGCTTTCGCAAGGATGCCCGCGGCAGCGGCAGGGATCTGCAACCCCTTTCTTACACGGCGTATTATGCTTTGACCAATAATGCAACGAAAAACAAAAAAGCGAGCAACAGCGGCAACTCCGACCACCATAATACAAAACGGGGATGTAAAACACGAGCAAAGCAGTGAGTTATAAAGCATAATAACATTCATATTTCGCCAGTTGTGGTGCATCCCGATGGGATGCAGGACTTATATTGATTTTCGGTTACCGATAGTGCATCCCGATGGGATGCACAACCACCGCACATGGCATAACCCCACAGGGGTTTACCCTCGGTAAAAGTTACTGATAGAGGGTGAATAAAAAGTAGTCATCCTCTTTTTAAGTATCCGTAGTAGTACAAGACTTTCCCAAAACATCCAATTCTCAGAGGGTTTATTCGGCTTCTTTGGAACCGTTTTCGACTTTTTAGTCACCCTCAACCACCGCACATGGCAAAATCCCACGGGGGTTTACTCTCGGTAAAAGTTACTGATAGAGGGTGAATAAAAAGTAGTCATCCTCTTTTTAAGTATCCGTAGAGTAGTACAAGACTTTCCCATAATATCCAATTCTCAGAGGGTTAATTCGGCTTCTTTGGAACCGTTTTTGACTTTTTAGTCACCCTCAACCACCGCACATGGCATAACCCCACAGGGGTTTACCCTCGATAATGTTACTGATAGAGGGTGAATAAAAAATAGTCATCCTCTTTTTAAGTATCCGTAGTAGTACAAGACTTTCCCATAATATCCAATTCTCAGAGGGGTAATTGGGCTTCTTTGGAACCGTTTTTGACTTTTTAGTCACCCTCAACCACCGCACATGGCAAAATCCCGTAGGGATTAACTCTCGGTAAAACAAGAAACAACATCTTTCTACATCCCATCGGGATGTGCAATATGAAAAAATACATAAACAAACGTGGCGGTTGTGAAACCGCCACGTTCTCTACTTAGGTATGAAAAAATTTTTACTTTATTACTTGTTCTAATATTACCAAATGGCTGCTCTTTCTTCAGGAGCAATATACATCTTGCTTCCTTCGGGAATGTCGAAGGCCTCATAGAAATGCGGCATCGAGCCAAGGGCGCGATTGGCACGAGCTTCGTGTGGAGAGTGCAGATCTTCCTTCATTTGGAGTTCAAGAGCCTCATCACGGATATTGCAACGCCATACAGTGGCGTAGCTGATGAAGAAACGCTGGGCAGGCGTGAAGCCGTCAATAGGTTTGTTGGCTTTGGCCTCGTCGGTCATCTGGTAGGCATCCCAAGCAACATTGAGGCCACCAAGATCAGCTATATTCTCGTCAAGGGTAAGCGTCCCGTTGATGTGATGGCCACCGAGTTCGAACTCATCAAACAATTTCACGAATTGTTCGGCGCGTTCGGTAAACATGGCATCGTCTTCCTCGGTCCACCAATTGTTGAGGTTGCCATTCTCGTCGTACATTCGCCCTGCGTTGTCGAAGCCATGAGTCATCTCATGGGCTATGGCCTGTCCGATGGCCCCGTAGTTGACGGCATCGTCGGCATCCATGTTGAAGAACGGAGGTTGAAGGACAGCCGCCGTGAGTGTGATTTGGTTTTTGTCGGGTCTGTAATTGCCATTGACAGTTTGGGGAGACAAATCCCATTCGTCCTTGTCAACAAACCTACCTATCTTGGCCATATCTCTAGCATTCTCGAATCGGATGGCGTGGCGCACGTTTTGGAAATAAGAAGCTGGCGAGACTTCAAGTTTGCTGTAGTCCAACCATTTGTCGGGATAGCCAATCTTCATGTTGATGCATTCAAGTTTATGGAGGGCTCTGGCTTTGGTCTCGTCACTCATCCAGTCGAGGCGTTTGATGCGCTCGCCAAGAGCCATGCGCAAGTTCTCGACAAGGTTCTGTGCACGCCCTTTGGCTTCGGCAGAACAATACTTCTCCACATAAAGTTGGCCGATAGCCATATCCAAATAATTGGATGTTTTGTTGAGCACACGTATCCAACGGGGCTTTTGTGCCTCTTGGCCATAAAGGAATCCGTTGAAAAAGTTGAAATCCTCGGTGACAAGGTCGTCACTGAGCAGAGGAGCACTGTTGGTGATGACCTTCCAGCGCAGGTAGTCCTTGATAGTGCTGAGGTCAGTACTTTGGATGGTTTTGTCCAGAGCGATGAAGAAGTCGGGGGTGGCTACATTAAGGCTATCGAAGGCAGGTGCCCCGATGGCGGCAAAGTAATTGTCCCAGTTGAAGTTGGGAGTAGAGGCTTGAAATTCCACACAGCTCTTGAAATGATAAAGGTTTTGAGGGTCAAGCATTTCCTCCATAGGCATTGAGATTCTGGCAAGTTCTGTCTCCAAGTCCAGAACATTTTTGGCCTTCTGCGTAGCAAAGACGGAATCGGTGCCAGTAAGTCGGAACATATTGGCGATATGCTCTAGATAATAGTCACATATTACCTGTGTCTCTTCTTCGAGATACAAATCGCTGACAGGAAGGCTGAGACCGTCTTGGAAGACCACCATAATGTACCTGTCGGCATTCTTCCAATCGACGATGCAACCAGCAGTGAAAAAAGGCTTAAAACCATCATCATGAAGTTGGCCAATTATTTCTGCAAGTTGTGATTTATCGCCCATCTGGCCAATCCTCTCGAAATAGGGAAGCAACTCGCTGTATCCGCGCTCGTTGATGGTAACAGTGTCCATGCCAGCTTTGTAGAAGTCGCGAATCTTCTGGGTCACGCTACCTTGTTCGGCATTATCGTCATGAATCGCCTCATCAATAATCTCTTTGATCTGTAGTTTTACTCGGTCACTAACCTCCGTGAAGGCATCGTAATAAGGATTCTCTTCAGGAATGGGGTTGTTCTTCAGCCAGTTGTTGTTGCAATAGCGGAAGAAGTCGTCCGCAGGGTTGATGGTAGTGTCCATATTGCTCAGCTCGATAGCAGGGAAAACTTCTCTTTTCGTTTGTTCGGCCACTTTCTCTCCACAGCCTGCCGCCATAAGACATACAGCCATTATGGCAATCAAATTCACTTTTTTCATTATTTTATCTTATTGGTAATTGTTAAACTATAATCTGATTGTCACATTTCATCGTATGCATTCTTCATCTCGTCCACGCCGATGTCCAAAAGTTTCATCTTCTTGACCACTTCGGGCAGTTCCTTTTCGAGGAACTCCTCACGCATTTGCTTGAGTACGATGTCTTTGGCCTCGGCAGAGATGAAATAGCCGATACCGCGTTTGTTGTAGATGACGCCCGCTGCCGTCATGGTCTCGTAGGAGCGCATGATGGTGTTGGGGTTCACGCCGAGTTGTATGCCGTAGTCGCGCACCGAGAGGATACGGTCGTCGGCCTTCAGCTCGCCGCGCAGAATCTGCTCATAGAGTTGCGAGCAAATCTGCAAGTATATGGGTTTATGTGCGTTGAATTCCATAGCTTAGTATTTTTGAGTTTTTAGTTTAAAGAAAACGCCGATGTAAAGGCCGATGGTAAAAACACAATTGATAATAAGAACAATCAGCATCGAACGTGAGACGAAATCTGTTACCATATTGATGTCAGGCTGAGCATCTGGTGTTATTCCATACATCATCGGAAGAAGACCTGTTGAGGCAAAGAATATCTGCATGATCATGGAGGTGACGTATGAGAAAAGAATCATCAGGCCCAAGGTCTTGCCTATCTTATGGGTCTTGAACAGCAGGTTGCCCAGCATAAAGAGACCGACATTTAACACTATTCCGATGATAAAATTAATATTATAGGCAGGTCCAAACATACTGGTGAATTTTTGAAAATCCTCAAAACCAGCCTCCCCCATATTAACATCTACATCACTTGCCGCTCCAAGCTCTTTCACGAAATCCTGCATCAAGCCTAAGAATCCCCAATGTTTTATGTAATGATCGAAGCCGCCAATTGGCAACAGTGTCAGGAGCGAGTCTATTCCCCATGAGCCCAAAAGCACCAATACGGGTGTCGCAAGGCAAAAGAGAGCATAACTGAGGTATTTTTCCAGATTGGATACGGGGAGCATAGCAAAGCGCACTCCTTCACTTGGCAGGTTTATGTCGCCGAACACCTTTGATGGCACCAGCATGGTAGCTAAGAACATGCCAAGATAGCATATCAACCAGCGGAAAATGGTCATCATGGGGAAGCCGAAAACGAGGGTCAGAATCCACAACACAATGTTAAGACTGCACAATATTGCGAAAATCAGACCGAAATTGCGGACATACTTCCTGCCGTCCATGGCAAGAAGTCTGCCAAATCTATTGAAATTAAATGTATTGTTCATAATCAGTATTTTTGATTTTTGATTCTACGATAAGTGAGATAATAGAATACGATGGATAAAACGAACATGAAAGCCGCATTAATATAAGGAAGATGTTCTTGTGTCGTGGTAATCATCCACCTTCCAAAAACTCTCCAGAAACCAAACAATTGCAAAATCATGGTAATGACAAAAAGCAAAAGCAATCCCCAAGCAATGGTCTTTCCAGCCTTGCCTTTCTTGAAAACCATGTTGCCGAACATGAAGATGGAAGTAGTGAGCATATTAACAGCGGTAAAGGTGACCAAATACATAGTTGGAAATTTAAACGGCCGTACTATGGGACCTTCGAATCCACCAAAAGGCATCAGCGAAAGAAGGCTGTCAACAATCCAACTGCCCAGGCTGACAATCAACGGGGTGAGAAAAGAACAATAAACCACCATACTTAAAAATTTCTCCAATCTGGTGGCAGGCAACATGGCGAATCCCACACCTTTGCGTGGGAGGTTAGCCTCACCATATACCTTTGACGGAGCTATCATTAGCACAGGAAGTACATTCCATACCCACATCCACTCACATCGTGTTTCACTTCCTATTCTGACATCAATAATCAGAGTAACAATCCATAGCAGGACAGGAAGCAGGCACCATGCTACCAATAAGACGCCGAAGTTCCGGAAGTAGTTCTTCCAGTCCCTCGCCAGCACCTGACCGAATCGTTTGAAATCAAAAGTGTTATTCATAGTCAACCCCTTTCTCAACCGAAGAGTTGCTTAATGGTTTCTTTGTTTTTCATGACGGTGTTGAACAGCACCTCGATGCTGACCTTGCTGTCCAAGCCTTCGGTGTTGCGCATGACGTTGACATAGCCGCCAGGAATCATCTCGCTATAAAGTGCAGTGTCGTCCTTCTCCATGCCGTAGTCGAAATAGAGACGGTCGGTGATTTCGCGGAACGAGGCTTTCAGCAACACCTCGTCGTGGTCGAGGATGATAATGGGGTCAATGAGGTTTTCCACATCCTTCACCTGATGGGTGGAGATGATGATGGTGCGGTTTTCCGTGGCATGTTTGGCAATCACCTGACGAAAGAGGGTTTTTGAAGGTATGTCGAGGCCATTGGTGGGCTCGTCGAGGAGCAGATAGTCGGTGTTGAGCGACAAAGCCGAGGCGATGAGACATTTCTTCTGCTGTCCGAACGACATTTCTCCGAACTTGCGTGTTGGGTCAACATCCAGTTCCCTGCAAAGGTCGAGGAAGAGACTCTCGTCGTAGTTGGGATAGAACACGCCCAGTTCTTTTATATTATTAATAGGTGTGCTTTCAGGTATTGCGAAATCCTCGGAGATGAAGAAAATCTTCTGAAGAGTCTCTGGCCAACGGTTGAAAGGCGCGATGCCATCAACCTCGCATGTGCCAGCTGTAGGTTTTTGCAGTCCGCTGATGAGCTTCAGCAGGGAGGTCTTCCCCACTCCGTTCTCGCCAAGAAGTCCATAGATGTTACCCTTCTCGAAGCTGAGGCTGATGTTCTTGAAGACTGGCTGCTTCTTGTAGCCGAAGTCTAAGTTCTTGATTTCAATCATATTGCAACGTTTTGTTATAGTGTATTAGTTTATTAGAACACTGCAAATGTACAACAATATTTTATACGTGCAAGAAAAAATTTGTATTTTTTTTATTTTTCATCAAAAAAAGTAATACCTTTGCAGCGCATTTCTAAATGGATAGAGGTGCTTGTTCTTTCAAATGATAACGAATTCAGGGGGAGTCGCATAGTGGCAATTGCAACAGACTGTAAATCTGTCCGGGTATCCGTTCGGTGGTTCGAGTCCACCCTCCCCCACTCACCAAGTCTATTTCAGGCCGTTGCCTACATTTCTATATTTTTTTAGGGTATTTGCAAAATCAACTATAAAAATATGCATAAAAATTTGATTTTTTAATTTTTTACAATACCTTTGTCAAAGTTTAAACCATTCGTTATGAAAATATTTGTTGCAAAGTTAGGGTTCAAGACCACTACAGAAGATTTAAAGCAGTTGTTCGAGCAATTCGGCACAGTTGAGTCATGCCGCGTAATCATGGATCGAGAGACCGGCCGTTCAAAGTGCTATGGTTTTGTTGAGATGCCTATTGACGAAGAAGCTTACAAGGCGATCGTCGAGACCGATGAAACAGAGTTCCAAGGAAGTGTTCTTCAAGTCAAGAAATCGCGTCCAACACAGGCTTCCGCATCGAAAAGCGACTCAAAGAAAAAGGCCAAATAAAAAGCTTTCTTATCACAGATAAAAGTATATCAAGTAATTTTTTTGGAAAAAACGTTTGACTTTCCAAAAAAATCACTATCTTTGCGGCGCAAAAGGAGAGGTCTGGTAGCTCAGCTGGATAGAGCAACAGCCTTCTAAGCTGTGGGTCTTGGGTTCGAATCCCAACCGGATCACTTTTCAAGCCTCAACTATGTCAGTTAGTTGAGGCTTTTTTTAGCCTAAGCCTCAGCTTATCTTTTCTGTTCAAAACACACAAAATCAATTAGATTAACCTCTGCGACTTCCACTCTCTCCACGACAGAGTAGGGTGTGCCATGTTTGCATAGAGCGAAAAAGGCATCAAGATCATGATCTTCGCCTTGGGCGATAATGTGAACGCTTCCCGTAACCAACTCATTTTCGACATAACCGGCAATATTGTTTTCGATAGCGTAACGATGAACATACCGTCTGAAGCCCACATTGAAAACCTTGCCAAAAATACGTATCTCAACAGCTCGTTTCATCACAAAGTGAATTTTAGGCCTTCCACATCACGCACTTCGGCATACATACACTCCATTTGTTGCATGCTATCGACCGTGACATGATAGGCATAGCTCAGATAACGTCCTCGACTGCTTGCAAGGACACTGACAAACCTATACTCCACTCCACTTCTAGCAAGAGCAAGCTCTATCGCATCCTTGGTCTGCTCGGTGGGTATGTCTGCCACAACAATAAGTTTCATGTCGAACGACTGTGGGAAAGGTATTTGAGGTTTTTCCATGACAAAAGCACAAACAATTCTATGCAAAGTTAATCATTTTATTTGTTGCGACCGACATTTTTTTTATTTTTGCAGTTTAAATAACTAAAATGACCGTTTTACATGGAAACCACTTGGGATAAAATAAAAAAATGGATAAAAGAGTTTATCAATATAGAAAACCATATTGACACTGTCGATGCTGCAGACAAAATAAAAAACAGCATCTGGTTCAGAGGTCCAAACGTGTGGATTCTGGCATTTTCCATAGTCATAGCCTCAGTAGGTCTCAATGTAAACTCTACCGCTGTCATCATCGGTGCGATGCTGGTGTCGCCACTCATGGGTCCCATCGTGGGTTTGGGTCTGGCTTTGGGAATCAACGACACCCAACTGCTGAAGGATGCAGCCAAGAACCTGCTTATCATGGTTGCAATAAGCCTTGCAGCATCATTTCTGTTTTTTCTCATCAGTCCGCTCAACCTCGTCAACCCGACAGAGCTCGAGGCCCGAACCACACCCACCATTTACGACGTTATGATTGCCTTGTTCGGTGGCTTGGCCGGCATTTTGGAGAGCTGCCGCAAAGAGAAAGGCACTGTTTTGTCGGGCGTCGCAATCGCCACGGCACTCATGCCTCCCCTCTGCACCGCAGGCTTTGGACTGGCCAATGGGAGCTGGCACTTTTTCGGCGGGGCCATGTTTCTATTCCTTATCAACACAATCTTCATCACACTCGCCACATATTTCATGGTTAGATACCTGCACTTTGCAAGGGTGACCGATGTCGACAAGAAGACAGCCAACAGAAAACGCAACATCATCACACTCGTCATGCTTGCCGTGATTGTACCAAGCATCTGGAGCGCCGTGACACTCATCCAAGACAACAACTTCAACATCAAGGTGAGAAACTTCATGGAGAACAACAAATTTATCGCAGGAAGCTACGTCTACGACTATCATATTGACAACGACAAGGGACACATGGTGGAGATTATGCTTGCAGGCGACACCCTCACACAAGACCAGGAGAAAGAAATCACCAACCTGGCCATGACATACGGCTTAAAGGCCGACAACATCACCATCACCACACGCGAGATAGGCTTCCAAAGCAACAGAGAGACAGAACGCATAATCAAAGGGATATACCAGATGACGGACAACGAGATGGAACGCCGCGACAAGGAAATAGCTGAACTTAAAGAGACCCTCTACCAGCTTAAGTCGTCCGACATACCATACGAGCAACTCTCAAAAGAACTTCGCTACCACCATCCAGAGATAAAAAGCATAACAATAGGGAAAGGAGCAATGGTGAACGACAGCATAACAAAAGACAATCAAGTCCTAGTAATGCTTAAAGCCAACGACCCCATCAGCGACGACGACCAGAAACGCATATCCGAATGGTTTAAGATAAGGCTGAACAACGAAAACGTGATAGTTATCAGCGAAAGATAGCAAGGACACCTCTATAGCACCACGAACTTAATCGTCTGCGAATGATTCTCGGCATAGGCAGTGATGACATAAACGCCTGCTCTTAGTTGGTTCAACATACGCTCCAAAGAGGCATGGTTCAAACCATTGAACTCGTAGGTAAGCACCCTGTGGCCAAGTACGTCGTTCACCACAATACTGACATTCAAGGCTTCATCAAGCTGAATATGAATATCGCCCGACGATGGATTGGGACATATCGTTATCAAATTATCGGACTCAACTTCCTTTTTTTCAGGCAATTCACTCATGGCGGCGGCAAAATCGGGCAAGCCATAGCCATATTGGAAATCAGGGTTCAAGGCTCTGTTGGCGGTTTGACGTAGAGCGTCGTTTATCTCGCGTGGCGTTGCGTAAGGCCGCGACTGCCACAGGCAAGTCACCATTCCAGCCACGATAGGGCAAGAAAAAGATGTGCCGCTGCCGTTGTAATAAGTTCCATTATAAGCCACTACTTTATCGCCCCAGCCCATAGCAACAATGTCGGGCTTGACACGTTGGTCGAAAGTCGGACCCACAGAACTGAACGGAGCAATGAGGCCTGAATTGTCCACCGCACCAATTGTTAGCACATCCTCCACATCGGCAGGTGCGCTTATATATGGGAACGGGAGTTGTCCCGAGTTGCCAGCCGAGTTGATACAAAGCATACCTCTGCTGCAAGCAATTGACGCACCGCGAGATATAGGAGTTGTAGCGCCATCAAGGTCGCTGTAAACATGGGTTTGCTCTACAATGTCAAAATCAACATAACCCAAAGAAGTTGAACAAACATCCACGCCAAGACTGTCGGCAAACTCAGCAGCCGAGACCCAGTTATATTCCTCGACAAGATTCTCAGAATCAACATCTTCCGTCAAAAAAAGATAATACGAAGCATGTGGGGCCGTGCCTATATATTCGTTCGGCAGATAACCCGCCATCAAACCGAGACAAGCCGTTCCGTGCTGGGAACCTTTAAAAACTGTTTCTCCACTTTTTACGAAGTTGCGTGTCCCAAGAAGCCTGCCCTCATCACGCATAGCTTTGAAAACAGCTATGGTGTCGGCACCCACGAACCCTCCATCCATCACGGCTACCACCATTCCTTCACCCATAAACCCGGCATCGTGCAATGGTTTGCCATTGATGGTATTGATATGCTCGAACGCTTCACCATAAAACGAAGGTATGTATTCCGAAACCGACTCGTCAATCATTTCGTCTCCAACACTCCGGCTTACTTCACGACCAAAACAACGGCGAGTAGAGACAACAAACGGCAGTTCTTCAATCGCCTGAAGAACCAGTCCGTCATCGACAGCAACAACCGCCCCGTTTAACCATTTCGACACATTGAGAATTATGGCACCTGTTTGAGAAAGCTTCCTCAAATAGTCGGGCGTGACAGGAAGGTCATATTCATCAATCTTAATATGTTGATTTGCACGACGCTGTAATGCACGTTGACTCAGATACGGTTCGGGGTCATATATAGAATAAGGTGTATCCTTCTTGTCGGCAAATTGAACCCAGTATTTCTCCGGTGCAATCTGTGCCAAAACAGCATTGACGACAAACAAGAACAGAGCTGCAAGAAACAACTTTTTCATAAAAACTCAAACTTTAGGAGCGTAAAAATACTAAAAAAGCAAATAATTGGATACAATTTTGTTACTTTGCAGAAAAATTTGAGCTATGCGTATAGACATCATAACGATTTTTCCCGACATGTTCGAGGGTCCATTCACCGAATCAATCATAAAAAGAGCTGTAAACAAAGGTGTTGTGGAAATAGGGCTACACAACTTGCGCGACTACAGCACCGACAAACACCATAAAGTTGACGACTACCCCTTCTCGGCCGGTGCGGGTATGGTGATGATGATTGAACCTGTCGACAACTGCATCAGCCATCTGAAGAGCCAGCGCGACTACGACGAGGTTATATATATGAGTCCCGACGGCGAGCTGCTTGACCAACCCTTGTGCAACCAGCTCTCGATGTGCGGCAACATCATCATCCTATGCGGCCACTACAAAGGCATAGACGAACGCATACGCGAGCACCTTGTCACCCGTGAGGTTTCTATTGGCAACTACGTCCTGTCAGGCGGAGAATTAGGTGCCGCAGTCCTAACCGATGCATTAGTCAGACTTCTTCCAGGTGCCATTGGCGACGAAACATCCGCATTATCAGACAGTTTTCAAGACGGATTAGTATCACCGCCAGTTTACACACGACCACGAGACTACAAAGGATGGACAGTTCCCGACATACTTCTTTCAGGCGACGACCGCAAAATCAACGAATGGAAAATGGAGCAAGCTTTGGCGCGCACAAAAGAGCGCAGACCAGAATTGTACGAAAAAATTAAAAAATAAATTCCCAAAATGTTGTTCGTATGTTTTTTTTTTGTACTTTTGCACCCGATTTTTTGTATTCTATAGAGAAAAAAGTATAAAATAATATAAAGATGAGTAAGAATTCACTAATCCAATTCGTTGAGAACCAGAATGTCGTGAAAGACTTTCCGCAGTTCCGAGCCGGTGACACCATCACCGTGACTTACAAGATTGTCGAGGGAAACAAAGAGCGTCTGCAAAGATTCCAAGGCGTTGTTATCAAGCGTGCCGGCAGTGGCAAGACCGCTACCTTCACCGTGCGCAAGATATCGAACAACATCGGTGTTGAAAGAGTTTTCCCCATCGCTTCACCTATGATTGACAGCATCGTACTGAACAAGGAAGGCGCTGTTCGTCAGTCACGCATCTACTACCTCAGAGGTTTGCGCGGCAAGAAAGCCAGAATCAAAGAGGCTCACCGCGAAAAATAATAAAGTTCAACACTTTATTTCAACGAAAAAAGCCGCGATTGCGGCTTTTTTCATTGAGAAGATCTTGAAATGAAACTCTACTTCCAGCTATTCTACACCTTCTTCAAGATAGGCGCCTTCACCTTAGGTGGTGGCTATGCCATGCTGCCTATGGTGGAGAAGGCTGTCGTGGACAAGAAGAAATGGATTGGAAGCGACGAGTTCTGGGACATGATAGCCATTGTGCAGTCGCTGCCTGGTGTTTTTGCAGTGAACACTGCACTCTATGTAGGTCGGCGCATAGCTGGACTTAAAGGTGGCCTCGCCGCCATGTTGGGTGCCATACTCCCCTCTTTCATCATCATACTTCTCATCGCCACGCTGTTCAAGGACTATAAGGACAACCCCACTATCGAGCGAATATTCAAGGGCATACGTCCCTGCGTGGTGGCTCTCATCCTCGCACCTTCGATACGCATGATACAATCCGCCAAACTGACTTGGAAGACACTGCTGCTATTCGGCACAGTGGTAGCACTGATAGCATGGCTCAAGGTGGCATCGGTATATGTCATAGCCGCAGCCATCATCGGCAGCGCTGCTTACGCCTACTACCATGAAAAGAAAAGCAAGGAGGAAAAGCCATGATTTATCTGCAGCTTCTATGGACCTTCATAAAGATTGGCATCCTCGGCTTTGGTGGCGGCTATGCCATGCTCTCCATGATCATGCAGGAAGTGGTCGAAGAGCACGCTTGGATGAGCTCGACCGAGTTTGCCGACATGGTAGCCATCTCACAAATGACGCCAGGACCTGTCTCCATAAACATTGCAACCTACGTGGGATATGAGGTGGCAGGCTATTGGGGTGCCGCCCTATCAACTTTTGCGCTTTGCCTACCTTCAATGCTTTTGGTGATACTCGTCGCGCACTTCCTGTTCAACAAAAAATACAAATCCATCACCGACAACGCCCTGAAGATTTTGAAACCCGCCATCGCAGGCCTAATCCTCTCTGCAGGCATCGCCATGATGACCGCCAACAACTTCACCGATGCCGGGCTGCACAACTACAACATCAGCATAGTGATATGCGTACTAAGCTTTGTGGCATCCTACTTCTTCAAGGCGAACCCAATCATCCTTATAGTGGCTGCAGGCATTGTGGGGTATGTGGTTTATTGACGGATTAAACTCTCGCGTAACAAGTCATGGAGCTGGAATCAGCACAACAACGATTCCAGCGATTCCTTTTGGGGATTAAAAATGTACGCAACAATACAGTTTAAGCAACTTTGAAAAAAATAGACTTCCCTAAACGTGTAATTGCGGAAGCGAAGGGTTGACGAGTAGGCTGGGCTATCCGTAATCTCCGTTATGGGAACAGGACAATAGAGAGACTCACAACGTGGCAGTTTCTCTGCCCCCGCGATGTGGATGCCGTATCAAGTACGGCATGACTCGGTTAGGGGTGTTTTTCCTTATTTCCGCCTGAATAAAACAAAAAACAACAGCAGGAACACTTCAATATGCATCCCTGCTGTTTTTCTATAATGGTACGCAACCCTCTGCGGTTGCGAAAGGATTAATTACTCTGCATCTGCAACCAGCCGGACCGGGTTACCGTAGTTAGTGTACAAGGTTTTCACACACAAATCGCTAAAGTCGAAGAATAGGTAGTAGGCGACTTGTAAACCTTTGAGCGATGAGGAGTTGTAGTAGCTGTACGTACCGACATAGTCGACCGAAGAATACGTGCGGATGCCTGCAGCAGGAAGGAACACCGCGCCATAAGCCTCTAACTTGCTTGTCCAGTTGGCGGAGGTGATGATGTTGGCTGAGAAAGCTGCGTCTGTCGTGTTGGTGCTGTTCAACGTGTAGTACGATGTACTCCAGTCATCGGGAAGGATAATAACACCTTTTACACCGTTCACCGTGGCTTTGGCATAACGGATTCCAGATGTTGTTGTACGGTTGAACATGAGGAAGCTCCATTCATCGATTGTGAGGGTTCTCCATTTGTTGGCCATGTTGCCTCCGTTGCTTATTGGATTGGTTCCCCAGTCGGTGAAGCTGCTGTTGCAGGTTGAGGTATTGGTAGGATTGTTGCCCGTACCCCAGCCAAAGAGGTCTATCCAGCCGCTGTATGACGGTGAGATGTTGGCGTTGTTGCTGCCGATGTAGTCAAGCTGGCTCTCGGCGAAACGCCATATGTTGGCACTGGCTCTGTATTGCAGGTTACCCTGCGAAAAATAGACTTGCGTTGTTTCACTCACAGAGAAAATACCGTTTATCGCGCCTGTCGGCGGCGGAGCCAGTTCAAGTGTTTTAAACTGTTTCTGTTCGCCGTAGTTTGTGCCCTTACTGTTGGTGGCGTAGGCACGGACATAATAAGTTGTATTGGAGTTTAATCCTGTGATGCTGCTTGTGAAGCTGCCTGTGCCTGTCCCATTTGTTGTGTGGCTGCCACTTATGGTCGGGTTCTGGCTTGTACTCCAACAGACCCCGCGTGCAGTTACGGTTGCTCCGCCGTCAGCTGTCACATTGCCGCCGCAGGTGGCAGTAGTATAACTGATATCAGTAACATTATTAGTGACAACAGTAGGCTTGCTATAGTCAGGTGTTTGCAGTGTGATGTCGTTGCCGTAAGCCGTTCCTTGGCTATTCACAGCGTAGGCACGCACATGATAAGTGGTGTTGGCGGTAAGGCCTGTCATGTTCACGGAGAACTCACCGGTACCTGTGCCGCTGCTTTGGTGGGTGTTGCTCATGGTGGGGTTCTGTGTGGTAGCCCAGCAGATGCCGCGCTCTGTCACGGTTGCGCCACCATCGCTCACCACATTGCCGCCACAGGTGGCCGTGGTGTAGCTTATGTTGGTGGCTGTTGCCGTTGTAACACCTGGCACAGATATTGAGAGTGTGGTGAAGCTCACCGCCTCGCCGTAGGCTGTGTCGGTGCCGTTTATGGCGTATGCCCTCACATAATAGGTGGTATTGGCAGTCAAGCCTGTTATAGCCGCCGTGAACTGTCCCAAGCCGCTTCCAGCCGCTGCGTGTGGGCCAGCGATGGTTGGCGTGTTGGTGCTGCCCCAGCACAGGCCGCGCTCGGTAACAGCGTTGCCGCCGTCGCTCGTCACATTGCCGCTGCCCATAGCCGAGGTGGTTGTCACGGAAGTAACACTGCCTGTGGAGACGGTCGGCGGATTGGTCGAGGTGCTGAAGCTCAGCTGGTCGCCGTAGGCTGTGCCTTTGCTGTTGCTAGCATAGGCACGCACATAGTAGGTGGTGTTGGCTGTCAGATTGGTCATGTCACAGAAGAACTCGCCTGTTCCCTCGCCCGCCTCAGCGTGATTGCTGCTAGTGGTCGGGTTGGGCGTTGTGGCCCAGCACACGCCGCGCTGCGTGACCTGCACACCGCCGTCGCTTGTCACATTGCCGCCGCATTTGGCGGATGTTTGAGTGATGTTGGTGACATTCGAGGTGGTAAGTACCGGTGTGGTGTAGTCCTCTGTTGTGAAGCTGACCTCCTGTCCGTAGGCCGTGCCCTGGCTGTTTTTGGCATAGGCGCGGACGTAATAGGTGGTGTTGGCCGTCAGCCCTGTGAGGTTCACAGCAAAGCTGCCAGTCCCCTCGCCCGAAGCGGTATGTGTGCCGCTTACGGTAGGGTTTTGGCTTGTGCCGTAGCAGATGCCGCGCTCTGTGACGGCATCACCGCCATCGGCTGTCACCTCACCGTTTGCGGTGGCCGTGGTGGTTGTCACCCCGGTCACCTCGTTGGTCTTGACAGTCGCAATGGCATAGCCGCGTGTGGAAAACGTGACCTTGCCACTGTAGGCAGTACCGCCAGCGTTACGGGCAAATGCTCCACAGGTGTAGGTGGAGTTGGGTTCAAGGCCAGTTATCTCCGACGAGAACACGCCTTTGCCCCCGCCGCTATAGACGGTGTCGGCCTTACCGCCCTGCTTGCTGTAGAAGAAGCCGCGGCTGGTTACGGATGCCCCGCCCTCGTTGGTGACTTCACCAGTCACATTGGCGGTGGTGTAAGTAGTTGATATGGTGCTGTCGAAAATCTTGACAGTCGGTAGCTCCACTTTTTCTTTCTTGCAGGCTACGAAGCCCACGGCCAAAGCCGTCACAAGAAGGAATGCTGTTTTTTTGATGTTTATCCTCATTTTATCAAAGATTTGTTTCTGTTTGGCTTCCTTGTTCCCCCTTTTAAGGGGGCTAGGGGGTTTTAATTTCACAACCTTGTTTTTTCGTTTTAAACCCCCGCCCTATCGGGCACCCCCTTTCAAGGGGGAAAGAAAGCCGTTTTTAACTTCCTATTTTAATTCTACACTCTTTGTTTGAACCTGTGGAGTCGTAGCGCGCTACGACACTACAAGGATACTCTCCTTTAACTTCCTTTTTTACTCCATTCATTCCGAAACAAGAACATCAATGAAGTTCTTGGCGGCGTTTTTAAGTTTGTAGAAAGTGGTGTTGCCCAACGAGATGGAGCAGTCGATGTTGAGCATCACCATAGCACTGGTGTAGGTATGTGTGATAGAGGTATTCTCGGCCGATGAGAACTCGCTGTTGTGTCTCCACACGTTGCCCGCAGGTACGTAGTCCCATTCTCTCGTCTTCGCTACCAAGGCATTGGTGATGGGGTTGCCATACTGGTCGACCATATTTTCAAAAGTGAAGTCCGCATACACACCGTTGCTTACAGATGTCACGGTTGTTCCGCTGCTGCTTCCCAAACCGACATACTGAACATTGGTAAGCACACCGTTTCCTTCAGAATCGCTGATGTAGGTACCTTCAATGTAGCAGTGCGAGGCTGCTGCCGCTGCAGGGTCGACGCTATTCACGTCAAAGGTGAAGCGTACTTTGGTGTTGGGTTCCACTTTTGGGAAATGCAGCTTCAGAACGGCATTCTCGCTCTTTGTCTTCAGGCTGTGGGCTATAGAGTCGAACACCACACTCACTGCTGCCATGTCGGCAACCTCGAAGACATGTGCATCGTCGGTGGCAAGCTTCTTCATGTTGTTGGTGAAGTCGGCCTGTTCGTAAACAGAAATATCAGTTCCCGCAAAGCCCACAGTGTAGGCCTCTATCGGCTTGCCGCCTACTTTCTCGTTCTGGATGCGGCCATAGACAGAGTTGAGGTACTCCGAACCGCTTGAGAAATTGGAAAGGGCATACGAGCCTTTGTCCAAGCCATCTGTGAAAGTCAGGACATAGACATTTTCGAGGCTCTTGGGTATGCCTGCAGCTTTCAAATTGTCTATAGAAGTGTTCACTGCATGATAGAGCAAAGTGGCATCGCCCATTGTGAGACCGTCGATGAAACTCTTGGCCTCGCTAGCGTTCGACGAGTTGATGAGCTTGATGTCCTTTATGTGCAACTCGTTGTTGAAACCGATGATGCCCACATACATTCCCTCGGGAAGAGTACCCTGCGGGGTTTCTGGTTCAGGATTCTCTGGGTCTTTGTGGCATCCTGCTGCGAACACCACCATCGTCATCAGCATTATGGCTGCTGCCGCCTTCATGAATTTGTTCATAGATTTAAAATTTAAGTTATTATTTGATTTTACTTTCTTGTTTTCGTTTCAAAACAGACATAAAAAAACCGTGGGCTTTTTATCCTTGTCTGTCTGAGGTTCTGGACTACCTATCCTATAACAAGAAAGCTCACAGTTTTATACCATGAGCGCTCTCTGCTACCGTTATAGGATGTTTGAAATTGTCCAGATTTCAGACAGTATGGAAGCGGATAACGCTATAATCTAATATGCCGTTTTTAATTATTCGATTTATTCATTCTCTTTATTTTGGTTTTCACTTATTTTACACTGCAAAGATATACATTTTTTGAAACAAGGAAGGTTTTTTGAGTTTTTTCTTTTGCATTCTGCATTCAACATTCGTCATCCATCATTCTACATTCATCATTTAGCTGTTAGCAAGATTTGTCATAAGGTGTCGGTTTTGGCACACCCGGCAAGTGGATGCCGTATCAAGTACGGCATGACAAAGTAAACGACAGTGTCGTCTTTCACGGCCACGTGTCTCGTGTCAAGTGTACCGTGTCTCGTGTCCCGTGTCCCGCAGTCATTGTCATCGCCATCGTCATTGTCACAAAATCCTCAACACAAATAAGAATACAAGGTCTGTCCTTTCACCGTAAGCATGTATTTCTGACGAGGATGATTGGGCTTGTCGGGATAGAGCATCTTCACATATTTATCCTTTATGGCGGGATTCAAGGAGAACTCCAAAAAATTCTCCCTGTTTTTCAATCCCACCGCCTCCAGCATTTCCTTAACCGACATCTTGTTTTGACCCAAAGCTTTCACCAAACGGGCTATGTTCTCGTTGTTAGTCAGCCATTTAGGCGCAGAGGTTGTCGGGGTACTTGTCGGGGTACTTGTCGGGGTGGTTGTCGGGGTGGTTGTCAGAGGTTCTTGTGCCCATTCTTGTGGAGGATTTATCAACAGATAACGATTTTTCAAGTCGTTGTTTTCATCCATCAAAAGGTTTCTGAAGAAACAAATGAGAAACTTCGGCTCATAGTCAATATTTTTGGCCACATTGCGGTAATTGGCACGAACCAAGGCATTACGGAAATACCATGAATACTGGTTAAACAAGTCATTCGTCACCTCGAATCCTATAGAACGTAGGTATTTGATTGTGAAGATTGCCGTAGTCCTCGTGTTGCCCTCACTGAATGGATGTATCTGCCATATTCCAGACACAAACCTGGTGATATGCTCAACCACCTGATCCATTGACAGGCCCGAGTAATCAAATTGCTTCTCCTGCTCCAAATCATACTCCAAGGCCATACGAAGGTCCTGCCAACGGCCATACAAGACCGTATCGCCACGCAAAACCCATTCGCTCTTGGTAATATCGTATGTACGCAGCTTGCCAGCGTGCTTGAAAACGCCTTCAAAAACGTGGCGGTGAATAGACATCAGGCCTGAGACGCTGAACGAGAACGAGCGCTCCAATATGAGCTTGGTTATGTTGCCTGACACTTTGTCGGCTTCCTGCTTCTCGTCGTCATCTGGCTCACGGTTTGTTTTCGACTGATAATAGGTGTCGATCAGCTTTCTCGCCTCATCTATTGTTATCTCGCCTTCAATGTTACGTTGGGCTGTCTGCTTCAGGTATTCCGACACTTGCAAGCCATCTACGGCCTGAAGACCTATAGCCGTCCGCCAAGCGTATGCGCGCTCACGCTTGTGAGGTTCACTCGCAATGGTATATTCCTCAAAATCAATATCTTGATTCTTTTTATCTTTATCATTTGACGACAAATCATCCATTGCTTAACCTCTTTTTATTTCACTACAAAGATACAACTTTTTCGTTGAAAAACAAATGTTTTTCTTTGTTTTTCAAGCATCTATCAATATGTGAAGCTACTTCCACCAAGGAACTCACGGAGCAATGAGGTGGGCGGAATCTCCTTGTCGGGTACTGGGTTAAAGTAACGGATAAAACGCAACAGACGGTGTGCTTCGGCATATTCTGGACAATTCTTCTGAACACTCATCAAGATGGGTTCCGCATGATTGCGAAGCACAGCAAACTCGACAAGTAGGGCCGAATTGAACATCACATCCGCGTTTTCCTGATAGGGGTAGATCCATTTCTCCTCAGCATCAAGCACGCTTGGCCATTGATTTATGCTCTGACGGGCAGTGAATGCCCCTTTGTTGTAGTCGCGAACGATACGACGAAGCAAACGGCAGTCGGCGGTGGGTATCCAGTTATGGTTGTCGAGGGCGATACTGGTGAGCGTAGAAATGAAAATCCTGAACTTGGATGTCTCGTCTATATCATCCGTCAAGCGCGGATTGAGGGCATGTATGCCTTCGAGCAGGATGACGGTATTATCCTCCAAACGCAGTTTTTTACCATTGTACTCTCTCCTACCAGTCACGAAGTTATATTCCGGTATCTCAACAGTCTCGCCTTCCAAAATCTTGACAAGGTCACGCTGCAGCGAGGCATGGTCGACAGTGTCGAAGTTGTCGAAATCATAGTGTCCGTCGGGTAAAAGAGGCGTATCGATACGGTTCACGAAGTAGTCGTCGGTAGAGAACGAGACGGGGCGCAAACCGCATGCTTTCAGTTGTACGCTAAGACGCTTACAGAAGGTAGTCTTTCCGCTGCTGCTCGGTCCGGAAATGAGCACCAGACGCATATTGTTGGAATTAAAACGGCGTTCTATCTCCTCTGCAATATACACAACACGCTTCTCCTGCAAAGCCTCCGACACCTGTATCAGTTCGCTGGCACGACCTTTCTGGCAAGCACAGTTAACGTCACCCACAGTGTTCAACCCCATGATGATGTTCCACCTCAGGTTCTCGTTGAACATCTCAAAAGTCTTAGGCTGATCCACGAAAGGGGCCAAATTGTCGGGATTGTGCATATCTGGCAAATGCAACAATATGCCACCATTATAAAGCTCTATATCCCAACATTTTAAGTAACCAGTTGATGGCACAAGCCGTCCGTAATAATAGTCTGGTGTGTCGTCCAATGTATAATAATTGGTATAAACCTGGCCGCTGGTCTGCAGAAGCTTCACTTTGTCATCGTAGCCGGCTTTATTGAATATACCTATAGCCTCGTCGGTAGGCACCTCATAACGATGAAAAGGGATGTTTTTGTTTACAATCTCTCTCATCCTTTCTTTTATCCTGACGACATCGTCCGACGAAAGAGGCTCTTTTTTTGTATGTAGATTGCAGAAACATCCATTCGAGATAGGCAATTCCACATAAAGCTTGCTCTCGGGAAACACATCATGCGAAGCCTTGTTAAGCAGGAAACAGAGAGAACGTGTGTAAATCCTCATCCCGCTAGGGTCACGGGCATCTAGGAATTCAATTGTCTTGTTGTTATAGACACGATACTTCAAGCCTTGCGACACATTGTTCACTTTGGCTGTCACTATGTCGTAAGGCTGTTCAAACTCGAAACCTTTCAGCATTTCGAGCAATGTCATTCCCTCCTGGAACTCGAGCGTAGTATTGGTGTTTTTACAATGAATACGTATCATGGCGTTAAGACTTATAAACTGCAAATTTACCGCATTATTTGTGAAAAACAAAACAAAACACATATATTTTTGGCAAACTATATATCAAATGGTGAAAGGCTCGCATGAAAAAATGTCGTATCTTTGCAGGGTTAAATAAAGTCAATGAAATCACCCATCAAAAAAACTGCGTAAAAAAGCATAACCCTCATCATTAAAATGATTACCGCAAACAACATATACAAATCGTATGGCAACCTGGAGGTCGTGAAAGGTGTTGACCTTCACATCGAAAAAAAAGAAATAGTGAGCATAGTAGGTGCCTCGGGAGCCGGCAAGTCCACGCTACTTCATATTCTCGGCACTTTGGACAAAGCCGACAAAGGAAGTGTCGTTATTGATGGCACAGAGGTCAACAAGTTGAGCGACAAGGCATTGGCTCGCTTCCGCAACCAAAAGATAGGCTTCGTGTTCCAGTTTCACCACCTGTTGCCCGAATTCACAGCCATAGAGAACATCTGCATACCAGCCTACATTGGTGGCAAGTCGAAAAAAGAAGCCAACGACAAAGCCATGCGGCTACTCGAATACCTCAACCTCACCGACCGCAAAGACCACAAACCCAGCCAGTTGTCAGGTGGAGAGCAGCAGCGCATAGCCGTAGCAAGGGCTTTGATAAACGACCCAGCAGTAGTCATGGCCGACGAGCCTTCAGGCAACCTCGACTCAAAATCGGCACAAGAATTGCATCAACTGTTTTTCAGATTGCGTGACGAGATGCAGCAAACGTTCATCATCGTTACACACAACCCCCTGCTTGCCGCCATGTCGGACAGGACTTTGACCATGCAGGACGGGAAAATTGTTGAACAATAAAACAGTAAGATTTGCGTTACATTGTGTATTAATCCTAAAAAAATGAAAAGAAAATTTCTCATCGCAATAATATCATTGTTTTTCGCCCTTTCTGGAACAGCCTTCGCACAAGGCAACAGTTACGAGGCTCTCATGAAATCAGGCAACGCCAGTTTCGCAAAAGGCAACTTTTACGAAGCAAAGTCGTACTACGAGAAGGCGACCAAACAGAAACCCAACGACACCGAAGCCAAGAAAAAACTCTCCCTCACCTTGAAAAAAATAGAGGAAGAAGGCCAGAAACAGGAAGATTTCTACGCATTTGTAGATGCCGCCGACGCTTTTTTTGCAAAACAGAAATATGCCGAGGCACAAGAGCAATACCGCAAAGCCTTGAAAATCATGCCAAACGATGAGTATGCCCAAAAAAAAGATGGCGAGATAACAGAGATACTGCAACTCCGCAAAGAGAAACAAGCCGCTTTCGACCTCGCCATGACACAAGGGCAGCGACTCATGGACAGCGAAGACTACGATGCTGCCATCATGCAGTTCAGCGAAGCCGCCAAGATGTTTCCCGACGACAAACTCCCCAAAGAAAAGATTGCAGAAGCCACACAGAAACGCGATATTCTTGACGAGAGAACCGACCTCTTCGACAAGCTTACAGCCGAAGCCTCGCAACTAGAACGACGCAAGAACTACAGCGGAGCCATAGAGAAACTTCAAGCCGCCCTGGAGATTTTCCCCAACGACAGCGACATCAAAAGCAAGATAAGCCAGCTCACCGCCGTCAACGAAAAGACACAGCGCTTCAACGACGCCGTCACCGAGGCCGACTTGCTCTATCAAGACAAGGCCTACAAGGAAGCCAAAGTGAAATACCAAAACGCCCTTGCCATCAACCCTGACGACGCTTACACAAAGGACATGATAAACCGCATAGACGCTTTCTTCAACAGCCCTGAATATCTTGCCAACCAACGCTATAACGAAGCCATAGCAAAAGGAGCCAACTTCCTTGCCGACAGCCAGCTGGAAAAAGCCATCGGTTCATACCAAGAGGCTCTGACACACAAACCAGGTGACGAGTTCGCCCAAAACAAGATAAACGAAATCAACGAGATGATTGACGCCAACCGACTCCAAGCCTCTAACGACGCCAAGTTTGCAAACCTTGTAAAACAAGGAGACGAGGCATTTGCCAACACACAGCTTGAGTCAGCACTCTCCTATTACAACGAAGCCCTCAAAGTAAAAGAAGACAACAGTGTGACAGCCAAAATAGACAAAGTGAACCAAATCATAGCCGACAACCGCGAACGCGAAAAACGTTATGCCAACCTCATAGCACAAGCCGACGTATTCATGGGCGGACAGAAATACGAACAAGCCATAACATCCTATCGCGAGGCTCTGCAAATTAAGCCAACAGAGACTTATCCTCAGGAGCAGATAGCATCTGCCGAAAGCATCATAGCCGCTCAGAAAGCCTCCGCAGCCGAACGCAAGGCCCTAATCGACAAGACTCTTGCCGAGGCCAAGACAGAGTTTGACAACCAGAACTATCAGCAAGCCAAAGACAAATACCAACAAGTGTTAGCTTTGGAATCGAGCAACAAAGAGGCCTCATCGAAGATTAAACAGATTGACGAATTGGTGGCGCAGGCTGCCCGTGAACGCGAGCAACAGTTCTCAGATGCCATGCGTTCAGGAAGGTCATTCTTCGATGCACAACAGTATGCCGATGCCATCAAGCAGTTTGGGAAAGCCTTGAGTATAAAACCCGAGGACGAGACAGCACAGAACTATTTCAGAGATGCCGAGCGTCTTGAGAAAGAGAGAATCGATGCACTGATGGTACAGTACAACGGTTTCATCAAAGAAGCCGACAAAGCCTTCAACGCCAAGGAATACGACAAGGCAACCGACAACTACAAGAAAGCCGACAAGGTCGGCCTTGACATGACCTACCCCGCCGAGATGATAGCCAAGATAACACGCATCATTGAGGAGAACAAGCTGTATGAGCTTAACACTGAGCCCTTGACGATAGCATCGGGCGGCAAACAACGTTTCGAGTTCAAGCCTGTTGACGTTTCGGTGCGCCGCAGCAACTATGTTATGTTGAAGCTCCGCAACCCGAATCCCGACAAATCCTTCCAGATGATAGTGTCGTTTGGCGGCGAAAACGGCAAAAACGGTGGTTTCGTGTTGCCGGTAGCCGAAGGCAGCGACACACAAGACTATATCATCCGCATCGGTGCGCTCTACAAATGGTTCAGCGAAAACAACACATGGATAGAGTTTGTCAGCGAGAACGACGATGTTGAGATTCAGTTAGTGGAGATTTCCAAAAGCTGATTCAAGAACCCTTTAGCACAAAAAGAATGGCATGAGACCTTGTCCCATGCCATTTTGTTTTTCTGTCTAACAGGAAGCTTTATTTCTCGGCTATTTTCCTCTTGTAAGTCAGCGAATTGCCACCGCCGTCCTCAAGTATGAGTTCCTCTTTGGTGACCTTAACTATCTTCAGAGTGTCGGCGTCTTCATGGGGATTTGAGCCGGTGTAAAGGAGTTTCAATATAAGGTTACCGTCTTTCTTCTCCCATTCATAGTACTCTCTGTAGCCCATGTTAATCGGCAGTGCGGTGCCATCCTCCAGAAGAGTAAAACCGCTTTCCTGCATTGCATCGCTACTCATGCCGTCCATCCATGTGCCTGTTATCTTCGGCTGGCACGATGTAAAGAAAAGTGCTGCAAAAGCCGTCAGACATGAAAATTTAAGTAGTTTATCCATCTTCGTTAATTTTTGAGGTGCAAAGGTCGTATTTTTTTCATTTAAATGCAACAAAAAACGAAAAAACCTTTCATTTTTGCGATTTCAAAGCCTTCAACCTTATTATTATACGCTTTATCAGTCTCTCCACCTCACCTATCCACAAAATGACGGAAGTGCCAACAACTATATAAATCCAGTCGTTGAGCGAGATGGGCTCGACATTGAACATCTGTCCACCGAAATTCACTATCAGCACTTGTCCCAAGGCAATCACCATAGCCGAAGTTCCAAAACCCGACATGACAGGTTTTGTGAAGATATCCTTAAAGGCCGAGTTGTTGGTTTTGAAAGCCTTGGCGTTGAAAAGATTCCAGAACTGCATGAACACAAATGTCGTAAAGAACAGTGTTGACTCGTAAGGAGTTATGCCATCAGCGACATATCCTGAACGAAGAGCATGTGAAAAGTAACTCGACAAAGAGAAATCGGTGAGCGAGGTTACATTCTCGTGTTTGAGATACTGCACCATGCCTAACATCAAAGCAACGAAAAACAAACCTATGAAGAAGATTCGCATTGACATTGGCGATGAAATAATGAACGAATTACGACGGCGTGGCTTCTCTAACATCACTTTGGGGTCAGGTGGCAACGAGGCCAATGCCAAGGCAGCGAGGGTATCCATGATAAGGTTAACCCAAAGCATCTGCGTCACGGTCAGGGGCGATCGAGTGCCCAGCACTGCTCCAATCAGCACAATAAGACAAGCAGCCACATTAATGGTCATCTGGAAGAGAATGAAACGCTGAATGTTGTTATAAAGCGACCTTCCCCATCCCACGGCACGTGTTATTGTCTTGAACGAGTTGTCCAAAATGGTAATGTCGCTGGCCTCTTTTGCCACCGAAGTGCCGTCGCCCATGGAGAGGCCTATGTGGGCCGTGTTGAGTGCGGGGGCATCGTTGGTGCCGTCACCAGTGACAGCCACGACATGGTTTTTCTTCTGCAACAGCTTGACAAGACGTTCCTTATCCATAGGCTTTGCGCGCGACATTATCTTCAAGTCGTTAACAATCAACGAAGCCTCCTTGTCATCAAGTGCGGCAAAATCAGGTCCACTGATGTGGTTCAAACCGTCAGTATAGCCGTCTTTCCAAAGTCCAATCTGCCGACCTATTTCCTTTGCCGTACCAGGTGTGTCGCCAGTAACTATCTTCACATCGATACCTGCTTTGAGGCAGTCGTTCACCGCATCGGGGACGTCGTCTCTAACGGGGTCGGCTATGGCTACTGTGGCGAGATAGCACAAGTCATCAACAGCTATTTTATTGTCTTCAAAGATTGAATCGACCTCGGTTGTAAGCACATATTTATAGGCAAAGCCCAAGGTACGCATAGCGCGGTTCTGATATCCATCAAGAAGCTCTTTGACAACCTTTAGGTCAGGTGTGATGTCAGTCTCGCTCTCTTGAAAGCGTATCTTTGAGCAATGAGCCAATATAACCTCGGGCGCACCTTTTACATAAAGAAGACACATGTCGGGGTCTTCTGTCGCCACTATCGTGGCCATGAACTTATATTCTGTCGAGAAAGGAATCTGGCGCAATATCTTGACCTTATCGCGATAACTGATAAAGTCGACATTCTGCGAGAAGAGCCAATATAGCAGGGCTGCCTCTGTCGGATTGCCCACCGAACGGACTTTCTTTCCTGTAAAATCAAGGAACGCGGTAGTGTTTACCGATATTCCTTCTTTAATCAGTGCGGACGTCTGTGAGTTGTCGAGTTTGTTGTCATGTAAACCATAAATCTTGAACTCGTTGACGCTCATTCTGTTCTGTGTCAGGGTGCCAGTCTTGTCGGTGCAAATCACCGTTGCCGCACCCATCGTCTCGCAGGCATGCATCTTACGCACGAGGTTCTTTGTCTCAAGCATTCGGTGCATACTGAGAGCGAGGCTCAAAGTGACACTCATAGGCAAACCTTCTGGCACAGCCACAACGACAAGCGTGACGGCAATCATGAGCGTGTTGAGCATATAACGCGCAAAGTCGAGCCAACTGAAGGCGTCAGCCAGTGTAACGAAATACAACGCCAGACGCAAAGCTATAAGCATAACGGCCATGACATAGCTTATTATGCTTATAAAATGACCTAACTTGTCAAGCTGCTCATTAAGAGGAGTTTTGATATTATTCTCTATCTGCGCACCTTTGTAAACCTTACCCCACTCGGTGTCATCGCCCACTTTTTCGACAATGAAGATGCCATGTCCTTCCATTATCGTGCTGCCACGGCACACATAATTAGACGGATAAGTGACATCGGTCTTGAATTCCGACTCCTTGGTGGTTTTCGATATTGAGGGTTCGCCGGTTAAATCCGACTCGTTGACACGTAGTGAGATGGCCTCGACCAAAGTGCCGTCGGCAGGCACCTCATCGCCAGTTGACAGGACAACCACATCGCCCACCACGACATCCTTACGCTCTATACGTTGTATATATCCATCGCGCTTTACCACGACCATCTCTTCATCCTGAGCCTGATTCAGCACCTCAAACTTCTTGTTGGCATTGACTTCAAAGACAAAACCGACCACCGTAGCTAGAAGTATCGCCACAAATATCCCCAACGGCTCAAACAAGACCGACATGGAGGCTCCGTCAAAGAAAATCTGATAAAGCGAGACCGCCACAGCGAGGGCAAGTGCTGTGAGAAGAATTTTAATTATAGGATCTGAAAACTTCTCAAGAAAAGCCTTCCACAAAGGCTCCTTTTTTGCTGGTGTAATGCGGTTGTCACCGTGTTTGAGCCGGCTCTCCTCGACCTGCTCTTTTGTCAATCCGTTTAAATACTTCTCCATACCATATTCTTTATGGAATATCGTTAATTTTTTCAACCCATCACTACATATCTCCCCGAAAAAACTAACTTTGCAAAATTATAACAATATTTAAACTCGTAAACAAGTTACAAGGTTGCAACCCAAAATTAACATTAAATGAAGTTCAAAGACAAATCGAAAACGGCAATAGCCAAGATACTATCAGACCTCATTCAGAGCGACGGCATAGTAAACCAGGGCGAGATAGACTATTTGAATATGGTGTGCAACGAGCTTGACATCAGTCTTGCCAACCTGCAAAAATCAGAAAACATAGCCCTTTCGGAGGCCGTGTCAATACTGAAAAAATGCGGAAACATAGAGAAATCGGCACTAATGCAAATAATACAGCAGATAGTGATGTCGGACAACAGCCTCAGTCCCGATGAAGCACTTTTGGTAACAGCACTTCTGCTTGCTCTCAACATCGAAACTGAAGAGACACAAAACCTGAAAGCCGACATCATCTCTGTTCCCGGACTAAACTTTGAGACGCGCAACGCCATACTTTACATCGAACCCTATTTCGACAAAGAAACCAATTCTTCCATTTTAAATGACTACGAAAAGATAATAAACGTCCTAAGCCAACAAAAAATGGATTTCTTCTACCTGCCTGTGGTACAAGAGTCAATCATCAACAAGAAAAACATCTTCCGCAACATGCTGCAATACATCAAACCTGCCCTGACTGACACCGACATCGACACCATTGAAAAAGGAATGGAGAAAATGAGTACAGAAACGTTGTCGAAAGAGCTGTTTATCAACTATTTGAACAACAATGGTCTGATTCTCAAAAAACCATCATTCTTCCTAAAGATAAGCAGTTCGGCACACATCATGAGCAATGACTACCTTATCATAGAAATCAACACTAGCCCTCTTGAGACGATAAAAAAATTCTTCTACCTGAAAGACAACGTCACGAAAATAATACCTAAGACGGGGTCATTCAAAGAGGCTTACAAGCTAAGCAAACTAACCATGCCGCACTACGACGAAAAAAAAGACGAGTTACAGTACACCGGTTTCCACAAAGTCATCATCGACACAATATTGAAATACCATGGCGGCAATGCCATCAGCAGGATTCATGTCAGCAAGAACGGAAAGATAACACTACCCGACATGAACAACATTGAGATTAAGATACCGGCACTATGCAAAGCCATCTATATTCTTTATCTGCTGCATGATGACGGCATAGCTTTGAACGAGCTCAACGACCATAGCGACGAGTTGCTTCACATTTACGGCAGGATAAGCTCATACGGTGATAAAGACAAGCTATGCAAGGCCGTGAAAAGCACCGTCGACGTTGTGGGTGTGACGCTGAACAGCAACATGTCGAGGATAAAACGAGCCATCACCCTCACACTCGGCGACGAAGCAGGGTTATACCAAATACAAGGCGACCGCAACACCAAAAAACGCATCAACCTTGACCGCAAAATGGTCGTTTTTGAGGACAGAACTTGGTTTGAAAAGCATTAAAAAAAGCTCCCGATTGGGAGCTTTTTGAATCAATATCTGTATATGTCTGACTTGTAAGGTCCTTCTATCGGGACACCGATGTAGTCGGCTTGTTTCTGTGTAAGCTTGGTGAGTTTGACACCGATTTTCTCGAGATGCAGGCGGGCAACCTCTTCATCAAGATACTTGGGCAGACAGTAGACACCGACCTTATACTGGCCTCGTTTCTCCCAGAGGTCCATCTGAGCCAATGTTTGGTTTGTGAACGAGTTGCTCATAACGAAGCTGGCGTGCCCTGTGGCGCAGCCCAGGTTGACCAAACGACCCGAAGCAAGCAGGAAGATGCAGTGACCGTCTTTGAAGACATATTTATCAACTTGTGGCTTAATGTTTATCTTCTCCTTGAGCTGGTCGGTAGTCTCCAAACGGTTGACTTGAATCTCGTTGTCGAAGTGACCGATGTTGCACACTATTGCCTGGTCTTTCATCTGAAGAATATGTTCAAGTGTGATGACATCGCAGTTGCCAGTAGTGGTAACGAATATGTTGCCTTCTTTGACAGCCTCTTCCATTGTTGTCACCTCGAAGCCTTCCATAGCGGCTTGTAAAGCACAAATCGGATCGATCTCGGTGACAAGCACACGTGCGCCATAGCTCTTCATTGAGTGCGAGCATCCCTTGCCCACCTCGCCGTAACCGCAAACCACAACAACTTTGCCGGCTATCATCACGTCGGTGGCGCGTTTTATGCCATCAGCCAACGACTCACGGCAGCCATACAAGTTGTCGAACTTCGATTTCGTCACAGAGTCGTTCACATTGATGGCAGGAACGAGGAGCTCGTTGCGTTCGTGCATCTGATAGAGGCGGTGAACGCCTGTCGTCGTCTCTTCCGAAACGCCCTTCCATCCAGCAACGACAGTATGCCAGAAAGTGGGGTTATCCTTATATGTTGCCTTGATGACACTCATCAGAGCCATTTCTTCCTCGCTCTCGGTGGGAGCATCAAGCAGCTTAGGGTCATTCTCGCAAGCATATCCTTTGTGTATCAGCAAGGTAGCATCGCCGCCATCGTCGACAATGAGGTCTGGACCAGTACCATCGGGGAAAGTGATGGCTCGTTTTGTGCACCACCAATAGTCTTCAAGGGTCTCGCCTTTCCATGCAAAGACGGCAGTGCCTGTCTCGGCAATAGCTGCGGCGGCATTGTCCTGCGTTGAATAGATGTTGCAGCTGCACCAACGCACTGTGGCACCCAACTCTACCAAAGTCTCGATAAGACAGGCTGTCTGTATGGTCATGTGCAACGACCCCATTATCTTAGCGCCTTTCAAAGGCTTTGTTTCGCCATATTTTTTGCGGAGCGACATCAGACCGGGCATCTCATGTTCCGACACTTCAATTTCTTTTCTACCCCACGAAGCCAATCCCATATCGGCTACCAGATAAGGTAAATTTTTGTCTAACAACTTATTATTCATATAGTTAAGTATTTAATTATTCACATAATCAGCTGCAAATTTACAAAATTATCAATGACAAATAGTTTTTCAGAAAGAACAAAATACTATCTTTGCAGCATGAAAAAGATAATGGAACACAAGAAAAGTCTTTTAATAACAGAAAAGACCAAAATCGCCGATTTGGTAAACAACCACCCCAACTTGTTACTGCTTCTGCCTCGTTTCGGTGTAAAACTGGGTTTCGGCGAGCGCAATGTCAGCGAGGTTTGCCACCAATATGCCATCTCGCCCGATTTCTTCATTTTGGTTTGTCGCGCCTATACAGAGCCTGACTTCCAGGCTTCAAGCACCGACATAAAATCGGTCAGCATGAAAGACATGATGGCATATCTGAGAGCATCGCACCGTTATTACACCAACATGAGGCTTCCACACATAGAGAGACATCTCAACGCCGTGATAAAAGCATGCGACAACAAACTCGGCAAAACGCTCGGCAACTTCTTTGAGGAATACAAGCAAGAGATAGCAAAGCATTTCGAATATGAGGAGAAGACAGTGTTCCCCTACATCGAGTCGCTTATTGAAGGAACTCCCGTGAAAGGCTATAGCATCACGCAGTTCAAACAAAACCACAGCAACATCGAAGACAAGCTGACCGACTTGATGAACATACTGCTGAAATACCTCCCCTCCGATATTGACGAGGACAACCGCATCGACCTCTCGCTGCACATTATCGAGTTCGCCGCCGACCTAAACAGCCACTCAATTGTTGAAGAGAATATATTAATGCCTTTTGTAGAGAATATTGAAAAGGAGATGCCATGAAAAACAAAATAGTGATATGCGACGAGTCTGACATCATCGCCGCTGGCATCAAAATCATTGCCGAAAGTATAAGACTTTCGGTGGTTGCTCACGTAAAAAAACAAGACCTGCTGCTCGAGAAAATCAGGCAAACAGATGCACAGATTGTCATCATCAACCTTTCTGTTTTAGGGCAATTCAGGCATGAATTCATACAAAACATACACAATGAATTTCCTAATATAGAAATAGTTGCGCTTGCGAGTTCATACATCGACAAAAAAACAACCGCACAATATGAGCATGTCATAGGCATAAACGACAGCCAAGAAGAGATTGAAGCCGTGCTTAACAAAGCGGCACATGACAAGAAAGGCAAAACAAACGACAACAACCTTTCAAAACGCGAAAAAGACGTTCTCGTAGCCGTAGCCAAAGGCATGATGAACAAAGAGATTTCGGAAGCATTGAACATCTCCATACACACCGTCATCACGCACAGAAAAAACATCACAAAGAAAACAGGAATCCACTCTGTGTCAGGCTTCACGGTATATGCCTTGCTCAACAATCTGATGGACGAGAGCGAAGTGCAGAAATAAAGACACTACGACGAAGGCTTTGAATAGCGGCCAATTGCCAACTTTAACATGACAAAAGACTCGTTTTTTACGTAATCACACAAAGTTCGGAACCCTTCCTTTGTTTCTGTTTCCACCTTTATAAGCTGCGGCGGCATCTCAAGCCGCATACATTTGTCAGAGGGAACATCCAAGCTGATTTCTCCAATAATCACAGTAAGATCTGCTTCTTCAAGCATTGAGAGTTCAAATTGCGTTGGCTTGTAATCCGACAAATCACAAAAGCATTCGTGCATAAGTTCTATGACTTGACTTTTCACCTTTTCAGCAGGACAAACACCCGCGGAGCAAGCCTCAACGCTACCGTTGAAGTCATTCATAAAATGTGCAGCCATGGGGCCGCAACAGTCGTCAGCGCCAGTCAATACCAAAATTTTCATACTGCAAAATTACGAAAATATGACGTTTTTTTTTCATAAAGCCACAATGTTTGCAATTATTTTGTATTTTTGCAACTTTGAAACAAATAAATACAACTATTTATATGGGAAGAGCATTTGAATACCGCAAAGCGGCCAAGATGAAAAGATGGGGACACATGTCAAGAGTATTCCCCAAACTCGGAAAACTGATTACTATTGCTGCCAAAGAAGGCGGTCCTGACCCCGACATGAACCCCAAACTCCGCCAGGCCATACTCAACGCTAAGGCTGAAAACATGCCCAAGGACAACATCGATGCCGCTATAAAACGCGCCACCGACAAAGACGCTGCCAACCTCGTCGAAGTAACCTACGAAGGCAAAGGTCCATTCGGAATACAATGCATGGTGGAATGCGCCACCGACAACACCACACGCACCGTGGCCAACGTGAAATCGTACTTCAACAAATGTGGAGGAAGCTTCCTGCCCATGGGCTCACTTGAGTTTATGTTCACACGCAAAGCCGTCTTTGAGATAGAGCTGCCAGCCGGCATGGACAAAGACGAACTTGAACTTGAGCTTATCGACGCAGGCCTTGACGAAATCGTAAGCGAGACCGACGAGGAAGAAGGCACCACAACAACGACAGCATACTCAGCCTGGACCGACTACGGCACCATGCACGATGCACTCGAGAAAAACAATGTCAAGATTATAAAAGCCAACCTGCAACGTTTCCCCAACAGCACCGTAGCCTTCACGGACGAACAGATGGTGGAAATAGAGAAATTCCTTGACAAGATAGAGGAAGACGAAGACGTTCAAGCTGTTTACACCAACATGGAGTAAAGTTTGAAATTTAAAGCCATACGTTGCAAGTCTATTATCAAAAAAAATATTCAAGTGATGCCGACAAGTATGCGACATCACTTTTTAATAAAGAACGAATTTCAAAAACATAAAAAAAATGAGAAGATTCTTGCTTTCATTGATGCTATGTGTGATGCTTTCAAGCGTCGCTTTCGCACAACAAGTAACCGTTAAGTCATCAAAAGACCTCACCAACCCTGCAGAAACTGTCAAAAAAGACACCTGCTACTGGACGCACAAAGGCAACATTGGATTCAACCTGTCACAAAGTGCCTACGTTAATTGGTCGGCTGGCGGACAGAATGCCCTCAACCTTTTGGGTACTTTCTACTACGAAATCAATTATGCCAAGGACAAATGGAAATGGGACAACTCGTTCAACACGGCCCTTGGTTACAGCTTCTATAGCTTCAAATTCAAGCAATTCAAGCCCATCAAGACCGACGACAAGATAGAACTTACCTCGCTCGCGGGCTACAAAATAACCGACAAACTCTTTGCCAGCCTCGAGTTAGCCTTCCGCACCCAATATGCAAGAGGCTACGACTATGCCAAAGACTCATCCACCTATATTTCCAAATTCCTTGCCCCTGCCTATCTGACATTAGGTCTCGGTATTGAATGGAAACCCAACGAGCACTTCTCACTCAACTTCGCTCCCATCACTGGCCGCATGGTGATAGTGAACGACTCGACCCTCGCAGCACAGGGAGCTTTCGGCGTCAACGAGATAGACCCCAACGACACCACATCACACTCTATCAACAAGGTACATTTTGAACTTGGTGCCCGTCTGACCGCTAAACTGAAATACACCATCGTAAAGAACGTCGATTTCGAGTCGAAACTTGAGCTCTTCTCCAACTACCTGCCCCGCAAATACGGACACTATGAAGAAGGCATATGGATTGACGAAGGACGTCATAGCCGTCCGTGGCTGATTGACGTGGACTGGCAGAACATGCTCATCTTCAAGGTAAACGACTGGCTCAACTGCAACCTCTCGACACACCTTGTCTACGACTACGACATTCCTTTCTACAGAGACCCTGCCGACCAGACAACCCTCATCAAAGGTTCAAAAGTGCAATTCAAGGAAGTGTTTGCTGTAGGTCTGATGTTCAACCTGAAGTAAAATGATAAGAATAGGACTGATGTCGGACACCCACGGGACCATCATCCCGCAGGTGTCCGATTTTTTTAAGGATGTCGATGAAATATGGCACGCTGGCGACATCGGAGGTCTCGACACCGCCGACGCACTTGCAGCCTTCAAGCCGCTACGCGCCGTCCATGGCAATATAGACGATTACCGCACACGCCTCACCTACCCTGAAGACCTTTTCTTCAAGGTGGAAGACGTAACAGTCTATATGACACACATAGGCGGCTATCCAGGACATTATTACACAGAGGTGAGACATATACTCGAAGAAAAACACACCGACATATTCATCAGCGGGCACTCACACATATTAAAGGTGATGTATGACGACAAGCTTAAACTGCTTCACCTCAATCCAGGAGCGGCGGGCAAGACTGGTTTCCACAAAAAAATCACCATGATGCGCTTCACCATCGACGGGAAGAAAATCGACAACCTGGAGATTTTCGAGAAAGACAGGACATACTAACACTAAAAAAATCCGCCTTACAGCGGATTTTTTCATCTGATGCTCCACAACAAAAATTATCTGATACGCTCAGCACTGCGTATCTTGACAAGGTCGGACTTCAGCCCATACGATGCAGCAATGTTCAAAAGCAATGCAACCAACGGCATGAAGACGCCCCACTTGTAAACTGGATTATCGGGATACATATTCACCATGGCACGACCAATGGCGGGAATATAATACGCAAATACCGTAGCAATCCAAGCCACTATCACAACAGTGTTGATGCGTGCTATGGTCAACAAACGCGAAAACTGCTTTATTTTGACTGCGCGGAAAAGGCTTGTCGTCACATAGAAAGCAAGCAACAAGGCCACTATGGTGAGAATCAGCACGGGTAAGACAAACAACTTGCCAAAAGGCACGGCAGCGTCTTGCAAACCCGACTCGACTCCATAGATATTAAACTTCCACCACTCGCCTTCACCGGAAAACTCGGCCAAAGGCGCAAACAAAAGCAGACCGACAGCAACGGCTGTCAAAAAAAACAATAATGATTGAACTCTTTGTGACATAATTTCTGTATTTGAGACGGCAAAAATAACTAAAATGGAGAAAAAAAAGTAAAAAAGTGATTTTTTTAGAAAAAATTTTGCTTGTAAAAATAAATTTCATACCTTTGCAACGCTTTTACAGTCAAACAGAAACACCTTCCTTTTCTGGAAGGAAATTAATCATTAAATTATGTATCACATTAACGATTTAGAAAAAAAGTCGATTAAAGAGTTAAGAGAAATTGCTATTGAAATGGGTGTTGACGACGAAGGTCTCGACCAACACGAGTTGGTATTAAGACTTTTAGACCACCAATCAACACTTCCCGACACCATCAAGACGACACGTCGTGTCAAAAAAAACACAAAGCAAGAAACTGAAGAAGTTCAGAGCACTCTTTTCGATCAAACAAACGAATTGAATGTCAGCGAATTACCCATAAAGGGTTCTGTTGCTGAAATAATGAAAGAGATAAATGAAAGTGTCGCGCCAACGACTGCCGAAGAGCAGACCGTTGAAACACAGCAAGGCAACGACACTACAGTTCAAAATACTGCTCCAAAACCGGCTAAAAGAGGCCGTCGTCCGCGAATCGCCGTCCCAGCCTCGCAAAACGAGCAAAAAGCCCCCATACGTGTTGCGACTTCGACCCCCAACGAAAATAACGAAGTCCCCTTTGCCGAGGAGAAACACGTGGCTGAAAACGTAATTGAGCAGCCGCAAGAGCAAAAAACAGAAGAAAAAATCGAACAAGAAACCGAAAAGGTCGAAAGCAATAACGAGAACTACCAAAAACAGGAGAGCAATTTCCAGCAGAACAACAAGAAGAATCACCAGAAACAGAAGAACAAACAGCAGCAAGCGCCACAAAACGCCCCCCGCCAGCCTGAAAACAATGAAAAATCCAAGGAAGACGTGCTTCGCTACGAGATGACAGTATCTGCAGAAGGTGTGCTTGAAGTGATGCCAGAAGGCTTTGGCTTCCTTCGCTCATCCGACTACAACTACCTCCCTTCACCTGACGACATATATGTATCGCAATCTCAGATAAAACTTTTCGGTCTGAAGACTGGCGACACCATCTTAGGTGAAATACGCCCCCCAAAGATTGGCGAGAAATTCTTCCCGCTCACCAAAGTGAATTACATCAACGGCCGCACCCCCGACGAAGTCCGCGACCGCATCCCGTTCGACTTCCTCACCCCACTCTTCCCTAACGAGAAATTCAAACTGACAGGGCATAAGGGCTGCACCATCTCGACCCGTATCATGGATATGTTCGCACCCATCGGCAAAGGACAACGCGGACTCATCGTAGCACAGCCCAAGACGGGTAAAACAGTGCTGCTTAAAGAAGTCGCCAACGCCATTGCAGCCAACCATCCCGAGGTATACCTTATTATATTGCTTATAGACGAACGTCCCGAAGAGGTCACCGATATGCAACGCAGTGTTAACGCAGAGGTTATAGCATCAACATTCGACCAACCCGCAGCACGCCACGTACAGATTGCAAACATCGTACTTGAAAAAGCCAAGCGCATGACAGAATGCGGGCACGATGTCGTTATCCTGCTCGACTCAATAACACGTCTTGCAAGAGCCTACAACACTGTGTCGCCCGCATCAGGCAAAGTGCTTACTGGCGGTGTCGAGGCCAACGCCTTGCAGAAACCCAAACGCTTCTTCGGTGCTGCTCGTAACATTGAGGACGGAGGCTCGCTCACCATACTCGCCACTGCACTCACCGAGACAGGTTCAAAGATGGACGAGGTCATCTTCGAGGAATTCAAGGGCACCGGCAACATGGAACTCCAACTCGACCGCCGTCTCTCGAACAAGCGTATCTTCCCCGCCATCGACATTGTTGCCTCGGGTACACGCCGCGACGACCTTCTTGTGGACGAAACCACTCTGGCAAGGACATGGGCATTGAGAACACACTTCGCCGACATGACACCCGTAGAATCGATGGAATTCTTGAAAGACAGGGTCTCAAAGACAATATCAAACGAAGAGTTCTTAATAAGCATAGACAAATAAAACAAAAGTCAAGCACCTCAATCGAGGTGCTTTTTTAAACCCCAAAAATGGATTACACTTCACAAAAACAACGCCTGTTTATCGACATGGACAATGTCATAGTCGACTTCAAGTCTGGCATTGACAAACTAAGCGAAAAGACAAAAAAAGAATATGAAGGCAAACTCGATGAAGTTCCAGGTATTTTCGCACTGATGGAGCCAATGGGAGGCGCCATAGAAACCATACACCTACTTGCAGAACATTACAATGTCTATATTCTATCTACAGCTCCATGGAGAAACCCGTCCGCGTGGAGCGACAAGGTTAGCTGGGTCACAAAACACCTTGATGACATCCTGCATAAACGCATTATAATATCGCACCATAAAAACCTTTGCAAAGGCGACTACCTCATTGACGACCGTCCCAAAAACGGCACTTCGGAATTTGAAGGCGAATGGATACAATTTGGCTCGGAACAGTTCCCCGACTGGAATGCTGTATGCAGTTATCTATTGCCAAACATGTTTGAGAAAGCGCTTCAAATAGCGAAAGAAGCCCACAAAGGCCAGAAAGACAGAGCCGGGAACGACTACATCAGCCACCCAATTCGCGTGTCACAACGCTGCAAAAGCCTAAAAGCCAAAATTGCAGCACTTCTACACGACACCATCGAGGACACCCCGCTCACCACAGACTACCTCCGAGGACAAGGCTTCGACGAGGAGACGATAGAAGCTGTCATTTCCGTAACACGCATGGCAAACGAGACCTACTCAGAGTTCATCGTTCGCGCAGCACAAAACCCTATCGGCAAAGAAGTGAAGATAGCCGATTTGGAAGACAACATGGACATCAGCCGCCTAGACCATCTAAGCGAACACGACATTAAGCGCTGCAACAAATATCTGCATTCATGGCGTTATCTTAACGGATTAGAGAGTGACGCTTCAATGATTGAATGATCACAAATATGCAAAAGGGCGGAAAACCGCCCTTTTGTCTTGCTTAACATTGTTTAAAACAACCCTGTGTTTTTATCTATTCCTCAAAATACCCATTGTGATATGCTTCAAAATACAGGCAGTTTGAAAGCACATCGGCGTAATAAACGGTTTTCTGATACTTGTCCATCTCTTTAAACAAAGACTGAGGAACCGACTTCATTTCACTTTTACCCTGACGCTCCAAATTCTGTTGAGCATTCTTGGCCTGCGCAAAGACAATATGGGCTTTCAATTCATTGTTGGCAGCTTGTTTCTTTGCCTTGTTCAGATAGTTTGTTGAGAGATGCAGGGTGTTTTTGTAGGCTTTAACATCGAAATCGTACTTGCTGTAGCTCCATCCGTTATTATTGTCGAAACGGAGATAGTGACGGAAATATCCCGTCTGGCTAACATTATAGAAGAAATTGGCTATCAAATAGTTGGCTTTGGCTGAATAATCGCCGTCGCCCTTGTCGGCTATCTTCTGAAGCTGCATCAGGGCATCGGTGACATCGGCCTCCGTCATGTTGTCGCGGATGAATGGGAACTCGTTTATGTAATCGTCGCGGACAATCTCTTTCTCATCGTTTTCATACCACACCCTGATGTTGTGGCCGAAAATACGTTTCGACACCTTAAGGCGTGTCTGCTTGTCGAAGAACGACTTGGCTTCCTTGAAATTGCCGTCGGTGAGCCGCAAAACACCTTTCACGTATGCTATGTAGTTGTTTGGATTGGCGATGTTGTCTGTTCCATTTGAGGCAATATATTCCTCCATGGGGTTCTTGCCTTTCTTATTAAGGAAAGCCTGAATCTCGTTGAGCAACTTCTCCTGTGGATTGTTCTCGATTTCAGTGATGTGATTTATAACAAGGAACGACTTGGCATTGTCACCTTGCAGCTTATATCTGTTGGTCAGCACCTTTTTTATGAACGTCGGATAAGTTAAGTTGAAGCAATAGTGTTTTTCCAACAATTCCGAGCCGTTTTCCTTAATCAAGACACCATATTTGGCAAAAAGAGTCTTTTCCACATCGTCAGTGAGACGCGGTTGGCGGCAGATGTCGATATAAGTCGCAATGTTACGCACCATTGTGGCATACAGTTCATCGTTAGATTTCACATTACCTATCTCCTTTGAAGCCTTGTCGAAATCTTTGTTCAGGAAATGCAGGTACGAGGATGCCAAATTCCAGAAGTTACTGTCCTTGGCTTTGCCGTTTTGTCTCTCGCAAACCTTTATCGCCTGATTGAAAAACGGTCTTAAGTCATTCTCCATATCACTGTTCCAGATGGGATAACGAGTGTCGGTAAGGCTCTCCTCATACGTCCATGCCGAAAGCAGACTGCGTTCTATCTTGTTTATGGCACGCACCATCAGCACCTTTGCCTGTATGGCGTCGGGGTTGTTGGCAATGATTTTCTCAATCTCGTTGACTGGGTTGTTGAAGTCACCATAGCCTAGCATGAGGTATATGTCGTTACGTTCGTTATCGTCGGCAGCGCTGGCAAGGAAGTCTTCAAAAGCTATTTCATTATCCCATCCTAAAGTCATGGATGTGTACGCCTGTCTTTTCAGGTCGGTTGAGTTAGCGAACACACGTATAAAGTCGCGATTCGACTTGGCTAGCTCGCCCATGCCCCTCAAAGCGCCAGCTTTTTGGCTGAGAGCATAGTAGTAAATTTCTGTCTTCATGCCAAGCGGCTCCACATACTGGTTGAAAAGCTGCACGGCCTCGTCATAGCGGCGGGTGTAGTGAGCAAGCCTTACGAGCTGATAGCCATAGCGCAGCTTCAGTTCCTTTTCGGACTCGGCTGCATAGCTTTGAGTAAGCACTTTTTTCACTTTGGCATAATCCAGATCACCGGCATTGTGCTCGTAGTCGTCGCTGAAATCCCAATACCCTAAATCGTTTTCGCCTGGGACGACACGCATATACGGCTCCAAGTATTTGCAATAAGCCAGATACAGCAAAGCCTGTTTGTGTTTCTTTACGAACTCAGGCGTGGCAAACGACAGTTTTTTATCTGTCACAGGTTTGTTTTTGATCAAATTCTGAAGGTCGGCGCGCGAAGCCTTGAAAACAAGGTATTGAGTATTTTCGTAGCTGAGACCTAAATAGTCCTGCCATTCCTCAGTATTGCCGTTGCGAACCACATCATAAGAATAGAAGCGGCTGTTGAACGTCAAGAGGAAAGATTTGTAACGCGGGTCATTCATGATTTCCTGGTTGAAGAGGTTGTAGTATTCTTCGTCCATATCATAGTCGACACAGGCCGACAACTTGCCGTCGAGCGCCAGCAAAAGCATGGCGACAAGTGACATTTTTTTAAAGACATTCATGTTTTTTATCATTTTAGTTCATCAATTGCATAGCGTGTCAAAAAGCCCTTGCTAAGATGGAAATAGACCCATCCGAAGTCTCTTTTTATTTGATTGTCAAGATAATGTTTTGCCTCGGAAAGAAGTTCATTGCTAATGCATTCTATCTTTATGGTAAAACCTTTGTTGATATACATTCCCTGTAAAAAAGCGTCTTCTTTCACCAGATATCTGTCTCCATCCATCTTCTCGAACAACGGCGTTTGAAGGTCATCCTCTGTCAGACCGTTTATCAGCTTCACCTTTCCGAGATGGTTGGTTACTATACCCCACGAATAAATCGGCAAAATAACATCGAAAGGCAGAGTATAATCGTTGATATTGGCAGTATAGGACTTAAGCAACTCCATGTCCAGAATGGAATTACGAGTCATCCCCTCCGTCGGGCTTGATGTCGCATAGCACATCAGGCTGCCCTTGTCAACAGGCGGCACACCTGTCTTCTGGCGGTCGCGAATCTGGTGAAGACGCAAAGTGCAGCTGATTTTTTCACCAGAATGTTCGGCAAGAGACTTCAGGAAACGGAAATAAGCATCACGTGTGCCCGCTGTCCAATCGCAATCTATCTGTATCTCGGCATATTCAACATCTTGCAAATAATGGTTGATGCCAGAACAGACGTTGGCGACAAGTTTTTCTATCTCTTCATCAGCATCATAGTGCTGGAACGTCCTGTTGGTGATGAATACGACAGGTACCACTTCGACATCTTCACCGGGCAGTTGTTCTTTGTTGAATGACTGTATCTGCCCGACAGGAACAGCTATATCATTTTCAATATCCACATCGAAAAGACGCAGGAAAAGACGACGGCTGTTAAGTTGCAAAAAATACTCCTTCTCGGTCTCGCCTATCGCGTATTTCGACTTCCAGTAATAGAAATCCACACTATGACTGCGTTTCGGCGTACAAGCAGAAAAAGCCATAACTGCCAAAAATATGAAAGCCAAGAAACGTTTCATAGGACAGATATCAGTCTATAAATCAGTAATCCAACACGCCATTTTCGATAAGGTAAGCCAGTCTTTCAACGGCAGCATTGTAGCGAAACTGATAATTAGGATTAAGACTTGCATCCTCATACTTGTCAATTTCCTTGACGGCCTCGTCAAGCGCTGCCTTGTCATCAGCGGTAATCTCTTCACCCGTCATCTGCTTGGCGTTTATCACAGCTAAGGCATCTTCGAAACGACTGATAACAGGTTCATAATCCATGGCAAATTCAACATTCTCGACCTCGCTTGAACCAGCAACCTGAGCCTCATCTGTTTTTTCAACATCGTTATTACCCGTCGGCAACGATTCGGAACATGAAAACATCACGGCAAAAACAACAAGTGATGCAAACAAAATTTGTTTTTTCATAATAATTTGATTTTCAAGTTATTGAAACATAATATTTTATAAAACTCATGTACAAAGTTATGAATAATTCTTTAAAGCGATAAGGACAACAGCGACAACAGCAACTGCAAGGCCAAGATAATTCTTCCATGTGAGTTTTTCCTTGAACAGCAACCAGCCAAGCAAAGCAGTAAGGCTTACCACACCTATATTATAGATGGGGAACAGCGTTACGTTGTCAAAATAACGCATAGCATGGTACACACTATATGTAGAGAAGAAGTTTATAACGCCAAGGGCTATGCCTCCGACAGCGTTTTTCCCTTCCATTTTAGCTTTCCCCCTGACGATGTCGAAGATGACAATAGCAATGCCAAACAACATGGCAACAAGGTAAATAAACGCTATCATAAAACTCATGTCGTCGGAAGTATTTCTCTGTTCGGTGAGTTTCATAAGTATGTCGCCTGTTCCCGTGCCAAAGAAAATCAATACAGGAAGCAGCCATTTGTTTTTTGATGCCTCGCCCTGTTGCCTGCCACCTCCACCAACCACCAAAACCAGGGCTACCAAAGCCAAAACAATGCCAATTGTGGCCATAACGTTCAACGTCTCATGAAAAAGCAGTATTCCCGCCAAGGTTGGCAGCACAACCGACAGCTTGCTCGACAGCGATGTTATGGTAACACCCGACAACTGAGTGGAGGCTGTCATAAGCAGGTAGGTGAAGACGAACCAGAAACCCGTTATCAGCGACAGACCAAACCAAGGCTCTGCCACCAACTGAGGGAGAGTGTCCACTCGTCGACACATCACAAAACCCGTAACGGCAGCAAACACATAGTTCCACATCAAGGCCTGGTTGTTGTTAAGTCCAAACCGTTTGAAGAACCGCATCGTCACGAAAACGCCGGCTGAGAAAACTATGGCAAGTATCAAATATATCATCGATGCAAAAATAGGAAAAATTTGCGAGTGGTTATATTCATTCTCAAAGTAATCGAAAAAAAACATATCTTTGCACTTTCTTATAAAAACAAGTGAGATGAACGCACAAGGAATCAGCTACAACACCGAAAGACCGCAAATTGCCATATCCGAATACGGACGCAACATCCAAGTGATGATACAGAACCTGAAGGGCATTGAAAACAGAGACGAGCGTTCTCGCGCCGCCGCCTTCATCGTTTCCATCATGGAGCAGATGCACCCCGAAGTGAAAGAAGTGGACGACTACATGCACAAACTGTGGGACCACCTCTATGTCATTGCAGGCTACGACTTGGACATCGACAGTCCGTTCGAGCCTCCCATCCCTGAGGGAGAAAAAGGCCGTCCACAACGTGTTGAGTACCGCAGCAACTACATAAAATTTGGGCACTACGGTGTTTATATCACCAATATGATAAGGTCGTGCTCGAAAATCGAAGACGACGCACAACGTGCTGAGTTCGCACTGATTCTTGCCAATCAGATGAAGCGTAACTACCTGAACTGGAACAAGAACGTCGTGAACGACCAAGTCATATTGGATGACCTTGCAGAGATGTCGGACGGACGACTCGTACTGCCTGCCGGCACACGACTCATCGCCACCAACGAGGTGCTTGCCAAAGAACAGCCACAACCCGCCGCCACAGGCAAAAAGAAAAAAAAGAAAAACCAGCAAGCTCCCGCCCCAAATCCAAACCCCAACCGCAATAACAAGAAGAAAAACAAAGAAAACAAAGAACAATGAGCTCTTTCAAGATACAAGGCGAGTGCCGACTGCAAGGCGAGATAACGCCTCAAGGCGCCAAAAACGAGGCAATGCAGATACTCTGCGCAAGCCTTCTCACCGACGAAACCGTCATCATTAAGAACCTGCCCGAGATAGCCGACATCATCAACCTGATACAGCTCATCAAAGACATAGGCTGCGAGGTCGATTTCCGCCAAAACGAGGTCAGCATAACTGCCAAAAACATCAACTTCGACTTTTTCGAGACACCTGAGTTCCGCGAGAAGGCAGGCCGTCTGCGCGGCAGCGTGATGATGACAGGCCCTCTCCTCGCCCGCTTCGGCAAAGCCTACATGGCCAAACCTGGTGGTGACAAGATTGGTCGCCGCCGCCTCGACACACACGTCATTGGCATGGAAGCCCTCGGCGCCACCTTTGAGGACGCATCGCACGGACTATACAAGGCAACCGCCCCGAACGGACTGAAAGGCAGATACATGCTTCTCGACGAAGCTTCCGTCACCGGCACCGCCAACATCGTCATGGCTGCAGTGATGGCCGAAGGCGAAACGACGATATTCAACGCTGCCTGCGAGCCATATCTGGTGCAGCTGTGCAAGATGCTCAACAACATGGGAGCCAACATCAGCGGCATAGGCTCAAACCTGCTCGTCATAAAAGGCGTGACCTCGCTGCACGGCACCACCCACACCCTACTCGCCGACATGATTGAGGTGGGCAGCTTCATCGGCATGGCCGCCATGACAGCCTCAGAGCTGACAATAAAAAACGCCGGTATTGAACAGCTCGGCATGATACCCGACGTGTTCCGCAAACTGGGCATAAAAATGGAGTACCGTGGCGACGACATCTACATCCCCGCCCAAGAGCACTACGAGGTGGAGACCTTCATGGACGGAGGCATCCTCACCATAGCCGACGCACCATGGCCTGGATTCACCCCCGACCTTATAAGTATAGTCCTCGTTGTGGCTACACAGGCCAAGGGAACGGTGCTCATACACCAAAAGATGTTCGAGAGCCGCCTCTTCTTTGTTGACAAGCTCATCGACATGGGTGCGCAAATCATACTCTGCGACCCGCACCGCGCCACCGTCATAGGCCTCGACAGAAGCCACAAGCTGAGAGGCTTGAGGATGAGCTCGCCCGACATACGCGCCGGCGTGGCACTGCTCATAGCGGCAATGTCGGCAAAGGGCGACAGCATCATCGAGAACATCGACCAGATTGACCGCGGCTACCAGCACATCGACACGAGATTGAACTTCTTGGGCGCGAAGATTGAGAGACTTTAAGCAAATACGACAAACATATCAATTACAGCTGAAAGACCTCAATGTTTTAGGCATCCCACTGGAACGACCAACACACCATCTTCGGGTCGTTTGTACGCAAAATCACCAACACCTGTCAACACCATCAAAAAAGAAGGCTTTTTCATTTTTGTGGTGTCTATCTTGTTTGCGAGCGTTTTCAGTGTTTTAGCGCCTTCGTCAATAAGGTCTTTACCCCCTAATTTTATTTCTATCAGACCGTATGAGCCATTACGTAAATGAACAACCGAGTCACACTCAAGATTGTTTTTGTCACGGTAATGATAAACTGTTCCACCCCAAAAATCAGCATAAACCCTTAAATCCCTGACACACAGTGTTTCAAAGAAAAGTCCGAAAGTTTTAAGGTCGTTTACAAGGTCTTTTGGGCCAAGTCCCAGAGCCGCCGTCGCAATTGACGGGTCTGAAAAATAACGCGTGTCAGAAGTCCTTATAGATGTTTTACTCCTAAGATTAGGATTCCAGGCAATAGAATCCTCGATTACAAATATTTTCTTTAAGGCGTTGATATAATTATATATGGTGTTTTCGCTCAAGCTATCGCTTTCGTTGGCTTTAATATCTCGAAGAATCGTTGAAGCGGAGGCTTGTGAACCTTGATTCCGGGCATACGACCTCATAAGTCTCATTGTCAGTTCAGAGTTGCGTTCCACATTGTCAACTCGCGAAATGTCAGAGCGTATCACTGCCTCGTAATATTCAATCGACTGCGCCAGAGCCGATTTCTCATTTTTTTTCAGCACAGCTTTCGGCCACCCTCCACGACAAGTGAGAAAAGCCAATTTATCAAGATCAATGTGACTTGTTCCGCTTACGGCATCAGGGTTTTCGAACAAACTGCCAAGACTCACCTCTCCTGTTGAGTCTTTCGACTCATAGAGGCTCATTGTACGCAATTTGAGATAAGATATTCGCCCTGTACCCGAGTGGAAAATCTTTTCATCATCGTCTTTTGGAGTCGGTGGCACCGCAGAACCGGTCAACATAAATTGTCCATCTTCGTCACGCTTATCCACTTCGTTTCTAACAGCGTCCCAAAACTGAGGTGCTAGCTGCCATTCGTCTATCAATCGAGGAGTATCGCCTTCCAACAACTTCTTGATATTGGTCTTGGCAAGAGCAAGGTTTTGGTCACGTGTGTCTGGATCCGACATATAAAGAACACTCTTGGCTCTTTGGGCGGCCAATGATGTTTTGCCGCAATATTTAGGCCCTTCTATCAAAACCGCTCCCATTGCATCAAGTTTGTCAACAAGAATTTGGTCGGCAATCCTGTTCATGTATTCTTTCATGTTTAAAAGCATTTTTTCATCCGCAAAAATAACATTTTTTTCGATGGATTTTTAAAAGCATGTAAAAATTTATAATATACATAAAATCAATAATATAACTATTCAAACAAGGCTTTTAACCGTTTTTTGATGTGGCACTTGGACGTTTTTTGATGTGGCATTTGGACGTTTTTTGATGTGGCATTTGGACGTTTTTTAGAATTTTGAAGTCAGAAGACAGAAGTCAGAATGGCAAAGCCCTGCAGTGTCGTAGCGCGCTACGGCTCCACAAACGCACCACAACTTCTAACTTCAAACTGAACAACTCCCAACTATTTTTCTGCCATTTTGTCACGCCTTCCCTTTTGGCAAAAGATTTGATAACATAAGGTGCGTGAATTAGAAAATATAAAATAATATATCATGGCAGATAACGAAAACATTAACAATCAGGAAGAAACAAAGACTGAAGACCTGAAACCCGAGAACGAAAACACTACCGAGCAAGTCAAGACAGGCAAGGAATCTGACAAAGAGGCACCGGCGGAAGAGGTCAAGCATGACAACAATTCCGACAAAAAGTCAAGGAAATGGCGTTTGCGTCACGGTGACGACAAGGCACTGGAGGAAGAGAAGACCAAAAACGCCGAGCTACAGGACAAATACATACGCCTTGCCTCCGAATTCGACAACTATCGCAAACGCACTGCAAAAGAGAAATTAGAAATGTCTGTGACAGCCTCTGAAAACGTCATTAAAGACATACTTCCCGTGTTCGACGACTTTGAACGCGCCATACAGAACATGGAGAAAAACGGCAACGAAGCCGACATGCAAGGTGTGACGCTTATTTTCAACAAGTTGAAAGACACTCTAAAGAAAAAAGGTCTGGAAGAGATCAACGCACAGGGTGCTGACTTCAGCACCGACGAGCATGAAGCCCTCACACAGATTCCCGCCCCCGACGAGAACCACAAAGGCAAAGTACTCGACGTGATACAGAAAGGATACAAACTCAACGGCAAGGTGATACGCTTCGCCCGCGTCGTAGTGGGAAACTAAACTAAAACGAGGAACCAACGATGGAAAAAAGAGATTACTACGAAGTGCTGGGCGTAAACAAAGACGCCAGCGCCGATGACTTGAAAAAAGCCTACCGCAAGTTGGCGATGAAATACCACCCCGACCGTAACCCAGGCGACAAGGAAGCCGAGGAAAAGTTCAAGGAGGCAGCCGAGGCCTACGACGTGCTGAGCGACCCCGACAAACGTGCCCGCTACGACCGTTTTGGCCACGCAGGACTTGACGGCAACGGCTTCGGAGGCAGTGGCGGCGGAATGTCGATGGACGACATATTCAGCCACTTTGGCGACATATTCAGCGAATTCGGATTCGACTTCGGCGGACGCAGCTCACAACGACAAGCCACCGTAAGACGCGGTACCAACATACGCATCAAGGTTGAACTGACACTTGCTGAGATAGCCGCTGGCGTGCACAAGAAACTGAAAGTAAACAAATACATACCCTGTAGCCAATGCAACGGCACAGGTTCGTCAGACGGAAAACAAGAGAACTGCTCAACCTGCAAGGGCGCAGGACGCGTTTATCGCAACATGCAAACAATGTTCGGCGTGATGCGCTCCGAATCAGTATGCCCTTCCTGCCAAGGCGACGGCAAGATAATAAAGAACAAGTGTAGCAAATGCCACGGCGAAGGCATTGTAAAAGGCGACGACGTCATCGAGATCGACATTCCCAAGGGAGTGTCCGACGGCATCGAGTTTGCCGTGCACGGCAAAGGTAACGCAGGTCCTCGCAACGGCGTGGCCGGCGACCTCATCGTTCACGTCGAGGAGAAAGCCGACAACACCTTCGAACGCAACGGCGACGACCTGCTACAGAACATCTTCATCACCATACCAGAGGCCATCATGGGAACACAGATAGAGATACCCACCATCGACGGCAAGGTGAGGGTGAAGATAGCAGCTGGAACACAAAGCGGCAAGATACTCCGACTGAAAGGCAAAGGCCTGCCCAACCTGCAAGGCTACGGTACAGGCGACATGCTCGTCACCGTGAACGTGTGGATACCCAAGAAAATAAACAAGGAAGAGGAGAAACTGATACAACAGCTGGCAGGGTCAGACAACTTCAAGCCTTCGCCCACTGCCGAAGACAAGAGCTTCTTCAACCGTCTCAGAGAATACTTTAATTGACAATGAACCAAATCGAAATAAGCGAGGTGACCAAGAACTATTCTGGTTTCCTCGCTCTTGACAAAATAAGCTTGCAGGTGCCAAAGCAGAGCATCTACGGCCTGTTGGGCCCCAACGGTGCAGGCAAAACAACACTGATACGCATCCTCAACCAGATAACAGCCCCCGACTCAGGGACTGTCACGATAGGCGGAGAACCATTGAAACGTGACCATATCTCCAAGATAGGCTACCTGCCCGAGGAGCGTGGACTTTACAAGAAGATGAAAGTCGGCGAGCAGGCCATATACCTGGCACAGCTCAAAGGCTTAAGCCAGAGTGAAGCCACAAAAAGACTTAAAGAATGGTTTGACAGGTTCGAGATAACACAATGGTGGGACAAGAAAGTGGAAGAGTTGAGCAAGGGAATGCAGCAGAAGATACAGTTCATCACCACCATCATCCACGAGCCTGAAATACTCATCCTCGACGAGCCCTTCAGCGGCTTCGACCCCGTCAACGCCAACCTGCTCAAGGAAACAATACTCGAACTTAGGGAAAAAGGAGCCACCATACTGCTATCCACACATAACATGGCCTCAGTCGAAGAGATGTGCGACAGCATAACCCTAATAAACCATGGCAGAAAGATACTTGAGGGACGCGTCGACGACATAAAACACAACGAAGGCATCAGCAAGTCGGAAATCACATTCACCGCCGACGAAAAAACAGTGCTGGACATAAGCCAACAGTTTAACGTCAACATCGAACACAGCAACGACCACTACTCCATCCTCATTCCCCAAAACGACGACAACTGGAGTCTTGTACACCATATCATCGACATGGCACACCTTATATCATATAAGGAGGTGCTTCCCACCATGAACGAAATCTTCATTAGTAAAGTCAAACCCGAAAACAACGAACAATGAGCACCACCGGACTTATCATAAAACGCGAATACACCACCCGTGTCAGGAAACGCAGCTTCCTGATAACGACAATACTCGCCCCCATTTTTCTGGCATTGATATACATCGTTCCAATCCTGTTAGCGATGAACAGCGACAACGGACATCACATTATAGCTGTCGTTGACGAGAGCCACTGGTACGAGAACCTTTTTGCCAACAACGACGAGCACACCTTCATACGCATCGAAGGCACCCCAATAGAAGAGGTGAAAGAGATGGTCAGGAAAGGCGACTACGAGATGGTTCTCTACATACCCAAAACAGAGCTCAACGCACCGTCCAACGCCGCCATATACAGCGAAGGACAAATAGCAATGTCGATAGAGTCGTACATCAAGGAGGTGATGAAAAAGGAGATTGAAGACCAGAAGCTCATGGCCTCGGGCGTCGATCCCGACATAGTGAGCAATGTGCGCACCGACATCAATCTTTCTGTGATAAGAATGGACAAAGAAGGCGGAGAGAAAGAGACCTTCACCGAGATAGAGTTCATGCTGGGCATTGGTCTTGCCACCATGATATATATGTTCATCCTCATGTTCGGCGGACAGGTTATGCAAGGTGTTGCCGAGGAGAAGACCAACCGCATCATCGAGGTCATCATCAGTTCAGTGAAGCCATTCCAGCTGATGATGGGCAAGATAATAGGAGTCTCACTTGTAGCGCTCACCCAATTTGCCATCTGGGTAGTTCTGACGGGAGTCATCTATTTCGGATTCACAGCATGGGTTGGGCTTTCATCAGGCGCTATGGGCAGTGGCACCGTGATGACCCAAAACGTCAACGTGAACGACGTCATGAGCAATGAGAAAGTGAGCGACATAATGAACATCATAGGCTCCATCGACTTTGGCACCATCTTACTCTGCTTCCTTGCTTTCTTCATATTGGGATATCTCTTCTATGCCACCATGTATGCCGCCGTTGGCTCGCTAGTCGACAACAACACCGACTCGCAGCAGTTCACCCTGCCCATAACAGTGCCTCTCATCATAGCACTCATCTCCTCTTTTTATATAGTGAACAATCCTGACAGCAGCATCTCGGTATGGCTCTCGATGATACCTTTCACCTCCCCCATCGCAATGATGGTAAGAGTGCCTTTCGGGATACCCATCTGGCAAACAGTCGTCTCTATCGTGATTTTGGCAATAAGTTTTGTTGGCATGACATGGCTCGCGGCAAAAATCTACCGCACCGGTATACTTATGTATGGCAAGAAACTGACCTATAAAGAGGTATGGAAATGGCTAAAACACAATTAATTACCAGTCACTTAGTTTAATAGTCGCCTAATTGAATCACCCCATATTGATTACTCCACAAAACACCCCAAATAACTTCCCATTCACCCCATCCACATTAAAATAACTTCAAAATTTGGTTGGTGAAAAGAAAAACACTATCTTTGCAGCCGCTAAAAATGCGATTTGACGAAAAAAGAGAAAAAGAATAATTTATAAAAACCTGATTTACAATGCAAAACAAAGGATTAATCAAAGCGTTAGCCATTATTTTCGCGCTGATATTTCTGTATCAGCTGTCGTTCACTTTGGTGACTAAACGAGTCGAAAACAAGGCGAAGAAATACGCTGAAAGCGAAGCGACCACCGAAAAAGCCACAGCATTGGCACAAGGAGATGATTCGATGGTGAATTATTTGCTCGATTCCATCAGAGAGTCAAGTGAGAACTACTACCTTGATTCGGTTGGCAACGAGACTGTTTACAATCTTTTAGTGGCCAAGTACACATACCGTGAGGCCAAAGAACGCGAGATAAACCTCGGCCTCGACTTGAAAGGCGGTATGAACGTTACACTTGAGGTGTCGGTTCGCGACATTGTCCGCGCCCTCTCGCACGACTCACAAGATCCCACTTTCCTGAAAGCCATGGAGCTTGCCACCGAGCGCCAAGCCAAAAGCGAAGGCGACTTCGTGACATTGTTCGGCGAAGCCTTCAAAGAGACCGACCCTAACGCACGCCTCGCTTCCATATTCCTGAACGAATTCAAAGACCAGATAACAGTCAACTCGACAAACGAGGACGTTCTCAAGGAACTGCGCAAACAGAGCGATGACGCCATCGACCGTTCCTACCAGATTCTGAGAACCCGTATCGACCGTTTCGGCGTGGCACAGCCCAACATCCAGAAGGTTGGCAACACCGGACGTATCCTCGTCGAGCTTCCCGGCATAAAAGACGCCAAGCGCGTCCGTAAGCTCCTGCAGGGAACAGCACAACTCGAGTTCTGGGAGACCTACAACTTCAACGAACTAGCTTCATACTTCGAGGCTGCCAACAGAGAGATAGCCCAGAAGAACCAAGACACAAAGGAACTTGAGGAGACAACACCCGCCGAGACCGAGACTCTTGAAGAAGCAGCAACTGAGGTTGTAGAAGAAGTAGCAGAAGATGCTAAAGAAGCCGTCGATTCGACTGTTGCAGAGGCAGAGCCCGTACTCGACGAGCTTTCCGATCTGACACTCGAGAACGACAGCACAGAAATAAGCGACGGGCCGAAAGTCAAATCGCTTTACACATACCTCCAGCCGTCTTTATACCAAGATAACAACGGACAAATCGTTCCTGGTCAGACAGCCCGCGTTGGTATGGCAATGGTGAAAGACACCGCCGAGATAAACAGAATGCTGGCAGAAACAAAGGGCTTGTTCCCCCGCGACATGAAACTCGTTTGGTCGGTGAAACCAGAAGTGATGAATGACGGCAAGGAATATCTTGACCTCGTAGCTTTGAAAGCCTCACGTGATAATAAATGCGCTCTTGACGGCGGCGTCATCGTCGATGCACGCCAAGACTTCGGTCCTCAAAATAAAGTTGAAGTCACCATCCAGATGAACCGCGACGGTGCCAAGAAATGGAAACAACTCACCGGTGACAACATCGGCCGTCAAGTGGCTATCGTCCTCGATGACTATGTTTACTCCTACCCTGTCGTGAACGACGAAATCCCGAACGGTCGTTCATCCATCTCGGGCGGCAGCATGACAATTGAAGAGGCACAAGACTTGGCCAACATACTCAAGGCTGGTAAGTTGCCCGCTTCGGCCCGCATCCTCGAAGAGCAGGTTGTTGGTCCTTCACTCGGAAAAGAGTCAGTGCAAAAAGGTATGTGGTCGATGGTGTTCGCATTCATCCTCGTGCTTATCTACATGGTATTCTTCTACAAGAAAGCCGGTATCGTTGCCGATATAGCTTTGTTGGTTAACGTATTCTTCCTCTTCGGCGTGCTGGCCTGCTTAGGTTCAGTGCTGACACTGCCTGGCATCGCAGGTATCGTCCTCACCCTCGGTATGGCTGTTGACTCGAACGTGATTATCTTCGAGCGTATCAAGGAAGAGCTTGCCAATGGAAAGGGTCTCCGCACCGCCATCGACGAAGGTTACAAGAACGCTTACTCCGCCATCATCGACGGTAACGTCACAACCCTTATCACTGGTATCATACTCACCATTCTGGGTACCGGCCCTGTCCACAGCTTCGCCGTGACACTCTGCATCGGTATCTTGACATCACTGGCAACATCAATCTTCATCTCGAGACTGATATTCACCCGTATGCTCGACAAGAACCGTGAAATAAGCTTCACCACCAAGTTCACCGAGAACTTCCTGAAGAACACCAACTTCGACTTCATCAACTTCCGCAAGACCGCTTATATCATCGCTGCTGTGTTCCTCGTGATATGCGCCGCTTCACTGAGCATCAGAGGCCTCAACCTCGGTATCGACTTCAAAGGTGGCCGCAACTACATCGTCCGCTTCGACCAAGACGTGAAAGTTGACGCTGTCCGCGACGCTCTGAAGAACAACGTAGCCGAATTCGCAAACGAGGTTCCTGAAGTTAAGACATACGGCCGCAACGGTCAAGTGAAGATAACAACCAAATACATGATCGACAACGACAGCGAAGAGGTTGACCCGACTATCCAAGGACTTCTCTACAAAGGCTTGAACGGAATGTACAAGACTCCTATCACTTTCGAGCAGTTCTCAGCTGAAGACGAGACAATAGGTGTGTTGAGTACACAGAAAGTCGGTGCTACCATTGCAAGCGACGTTACAAAGAAGGCCATCATCGCCATCATCGTTTCGTTGGCATTGATGTTCGTCTATATCGCCCTGCGTTTCCGCAAATGGCAATATGGTGTTGCTTCGCTCCTCGCCCTGACACACGATACCATACTGGTGCTGGGTATGTACTCGTTGTTCTACAACATCCTGCCCTTCACCATGGAAGTTGACCAAGCCTTCATCGCCGCTGTGCTGACAGTCATTGGTTACTCCATCAACGCCACCGTGGTTATCTTCGACCGTGTGCGTGAAAACGTGAACCTGCACCCCAAAGCCACCTGGAAAGAAAACATGGTGAATGCAGTGAACAGCACTTTGACACGTTCGTTCAACACCTCAGGTTCAACATTGGTAGTGTTGCTCGCCATCTTCATCTTCGGCGGCGACACCATCCGCGGATTCATCTTCGCCCTGTTGGTCGGTATCATAGCAGGTACCTTCTCGTCAGTCTTCCTCTCAACACCTCTCGCCTACAACATGCTGAAAGGCAACAAGAAAGACCAGGAAATCGAGTCCGAGGCTGACAAGAAAAAGAAGAAATAACCATCATTAAAATATGATTCACAAAAATCCCGCTCACAACCGAGCGGGATTTTTATTTTTATGGCTGATAATTCGAGGATTTTGCTTAACTTTGCAGGTTGTATTATTAGAATTCAGTATTAAAATGAAAAGATACATCTTTTTAATCATATCGCTGCTCATAGCAGCTTCAAGCGCCGACCTTTTTGCCCAGAAGAGAAATCCCGCCAAGAACGCCGACATGGCCTTTGACAAAGGACAATACACAGCTGCTGTCGACAGATACAAGAAAGCATATAAAAAGACCAAACGCAACAAAGACGAGCGCAACCGAATCTCGTTCCGGATAGCCGAATGCTACAGACTCATCGGCCAACCCAAACGTGCAGAGCCTTTTTACAAGAGAATACTGAAGACCGACTTCCCGAAAGAGCACCCCGAGGTATATCTGAACCTTGCCGAGACATACAAAACGAACCAAGAATATGAGGAAGCCATTAAAAGCTATGAGACATATATCCGCCTCGTACCAGACGACCCACGCGGACAACGAGGATTGGAGACAGCATCGCTAATCAAGGAATGGATTGAAAACCCTTCTAAATACAAACTCACCGAGATGAAGAAACTCAATTCGCGTGACTCAGACTTCGGCGTGGCATGGACAAGCATGAACTACAACGAGATTATCTTCACCTCGACACGCGACGCAGCCACAGGCAATGAGAAAGACGGCATCGTGGGTCAGGATTTCGCCGACTTCTTCACCTCAAAACAAGACCGCAAGGGTGAATGGAGCACTCCCGTCCTGGCTGACGACAATGAGAACATCAACACCAAAGCCAGCGAAGGAACGCCTTTCATGAACAGCAAGTTCACCAAACTGTATTATACAAAATGTGAGAACATAGCTCATAAAAAGAACGGCTGCCAGATTATGGTAGCATCGAAAAGCGGAGGCTCGTTCCAGACAGCAGCGCCAGTGGAGATACAAGGAGTCGACACCATTGATATAATAGGCCACCCCACCCTCTCGGATGACGAGCTGACACTCATCTTCTCGGCCGACCGTCATGGAGGCATGGGCGGTAAAGACCTCTGGATAAGCCATCGCGAAAGCGCATCGGGCAAGTTCAGCTATCCTTTCAACTTGGGTGATGTCATCAACACCCCAGGCGACGAGGTGTTCCCTTTTTTACGCAACGACACCGCCCTTTATTTCTCATCCAACGGACACGGCGGCATGGGCGGCCTTGACGTCTTCGTCAGCCATCTCGACACTGCAGGCAACTGGACAGAACCCGTCAACCTGAAATCGCCCATCAACTCAACGTCAGACGACTTCGGCATCGTGTTCCATCCGAACCAAGAAAGGGGCTTCATCTCAAGCAACAGAGGCAACACACGTGGCGACGACAACATCTATTATTTTGAGGAGCCGCCCGTCAACTTCACCCTTTCGGGAACGGTGAAAGACAGCAAGACACGTCAGTTTGTGTCGAACGCCACCGTGAAACTTGCAGGCTCGAACGGCTCAAGCATAAGCACTCGCACCAACGATAAAGGCTACTACAACTTCAGCGAAGCCCAACTAAGCAAGAACACCACCTACGAGATTACCATCGACAAGGACAACTACTTCACCCTCAGCGCCACAGAGACCACCGTAGGCGTAGAGTTCAGCAAGGACTTCGTGAAAGACTTCGAGATAGAACCAATACCCGAGGAACCCATCATGCTGCCAGACATTCTTTACGAACTCGGCAAATGGGATTTGCAGCCACAGTATGAAGACTCGCTGCAAGGCCTTATTGAGACACTGCAAATCAACCCCACCATCACCATCGAACTCGCATCACACACCGACGCCCGCGACACTGAGGAGCGTAACGACATACTCTCACAGAAACGCGCACAGTCGGTCGTCGATTACCTCATACTCAGAGGCATAGACCCGATGCGTCTCACCGCAAAAGGTTACGGAGAACGCGTACCGAGAACACTACAGAAAGACATAACCGTGAAAGGCTACACCTTCAAGGCTGGCACACGTCTGACAGAAGACTTCATCAACAAGCTGCCCAACAACGAGGCGAAAGAAGCCGCGCACCAGATGAACCGTAGAACCGAGTTCCGCATCACGGGAAAAGACTTCGTGCCCCGCACCACCATCGGCGACAGCGAGACCGTAAAAATCACCGTCAACCCACAGGAAGAAAACGACATCGACTTCACCACGAACAAGACAGGTAACTTCGAGTTCAAAGCTTCGGTTGACAACTACACCGAGACATTCACCTACAGCCGCAACGCCGACTTCAGCATCTCGGAGCGCAAGGCCCTCGAACTGCTGAAGAGCGGACGCATCAATAGCGACAACTTCAAGGGTGAAGTAGATAAGATTCTGACGACAGGAAGCATCGCCAACAACGCCGTCTTCACTGTCAGAGAGATAAGAATTGCCAACAGGACCGTCTATAACGTCGATGTCAAAGTCGTGAAAAACATGGTCGAGGATTGGGTCATCGGACAGAAAGTCCTCAAACAGTTCGGCGAGTTCAAATTCAACACTGACAAGAAAAAACTTATAATAAAATGAGCATAGAGCAACGCTACAGCCAACGTGGAGTATCGGCTGAAAAAGAAGACATACACAACGCAATCAAAAATCTTGACAAAGGCTTGTATCCCAACGCCTTCTGCAAGATAATACCCGATATCCTGGGTGGCGACCCTGAATATTGCAACATAATGCATGCCGACGGCGCTGGGACAAAGTCATCCCTCGCCTACCTCTACTGGAAAGAGACTGGCGACATGAGCGTTTGGGAAGGCGTGGCACAAGACGCCGTGGTGATGAACACCGACGACCTCATCTGCGTGGGCGCAACCGACAATATGCTCCTCTCGTCCACCATAGGCCGCAACAAGAGCCTGATTCCTGGCGAAGTGATTTCTGCCCTCATCAACGGGACAGAGCATTTCCTGCAAAAACTGCGCGACCTCGGCATTGGCATCTACCTAACTGGCGGTGAGACCGCCGATGTTGGTGACCTTGTACGCACCGTCATCGTCGACAGCACAGTGACAACACGCATGAAACGCGACGAGGTGATTGAAAACAACATACAGCCCAACGATGTCATCGTGGCCTTCGCTTCCTACGGGCAAGCCACATACGAGGACAGCTACAATGGCGGCATGGGCAGCAACGGGCTTACATCGGCACGCCACGACATGCTTAACCACTACATAGCCGAGAAATATGCAGAAAGCTACGACCACAGCATCCCGGAAGACCTTGTCTATTCAGGTCCGCACAAACTGACCGACCCCACCGAGGTTGAAGGCGTGGATGTAGGCAAACTCATCCTCTCGCCCACCCGCACATACGCCCCTCTGATGATACCGATACTGAAGGAGTTCCGCAAACAGATACACGGCATCATACATTGCAGCGGCGGCGCACAAACCAAGGTGCTGCACTTCGTTGACAAATTGCATATCGTGAAGGACAACATGATTGCCCTGCCCCCACTCTTCCGCATGATACAGAAAGCCTCTGGCACCGACTGGCGCGAGATGTACAAGGTGTTCAACATGGGACAACGTTTGGAGATATACACCAACGAACAAGCCGCCAACGAGATGATTGCCATTGCCAAGACTTTCAACATCGACAGCCAGATCATAGGACACGTTGAAGCATCGGAAAGCAAACGATTGACGATAAAGAGCGAGTTTGGAGAATTTGAATATTGATTCTGACAATAATCGGCCCAAAAAAACATTAAGTTTTCACCATATTCATATAAAAACATACGATTTGGCTGAATTTGATTTTTTACAAAAAAACGCCGCCTGCACGCAGCAAGCGGCGTTTTTTTAAACGCAAAAGCTCTTATGCGAATATGAGAAGTGTTATTTTTTCATAGGCAAAGAACAAACAGGCCGTACAGGCAAGCCGAAGTAGCGAGGTTCAACATAAATGAAGTAGATACTCGAATGAAAGACAAGTGATAACGCAGAATCAATTTGGTCGGTAGCAAGCGAAGCAGACAAGTAGTAGCCACGAGTGCGAAAATAAGCAAGGGTGCTTCCCCAACGGCAGCCAGCGGCAGGAAGGAAAACACTTTTGCCATTTGGGCCAGTGAAAAGACGTCCACTAACGCCGTTCTGCGTTACCCAGGTCACAGTGCAGTTATCCTTCAATTCTTCAAATTCAGCACTTGTAGGCATACGCCATCCAGTTCCCCAATTGACAGTAGCAGCGTCATCCTCTGGCAAAAGACGGGTAAGGGTGTCGCAATAGCCGTTATCGCCATGGCTTGCATCATTGCAATATTTGGTCAGCATGTCTCCATTGCCATTTGCATACTTGTATGTGCTCCAGTTGTATTTGGCTTTAGTCTCGGTCTCGCCCCATGCGTAATAGTCACCACTTGCTTCAGGGGCATCTGCTCCAAGGTTGCAAGTTGCCCACAACAAGCCCGAAGGAAGACCAATATCAATCCATTCATGACCATTCAAATCACCTTTCAATGAATCCCATTGAGCATACAACGAAAGATTTTCCGTCAAAGTCACTTCCTGCTGGTCAGCGTAAGCTGTGCCAGTACCATCGATTGCGGTGTTCCAGTTAATGAATGTGCGATATTTGTAGGTAAAGACATTTGCCTTCAAGGCCTTCGTTTCACCATGGTTAAAACTCTGAGGCTGCATATCGCCCACACCGCCGTTGGCATAAAAAGTCACAAAATAGCTGGTATGAGGAGTAACGCCATCGTCGTTATCATTGCCTCCGTTTTGAGGGTCCTTGTGACAGCTAATGACAAAAAACAAAGCCACAACTGTCGTAATCATAATAGCTTTTTTCATGATAATTTGTTTTTTATTGTAGTTTTTAATGTAATCTCATACATTACAAGACACAAAGATAACAATTCTTTGAAAACAATGAAAGAATAAGTGATTATTTTGCGCTCAGTCTCTTTTTGTTCACTAACAAAGGCTACAACATCCCGGCATTTGTGAGTAAAAAGACCAATATTTTATACTTGCTAGATAAAAAAACATATCGAGAAATTTCGTACCTTTGCAAACCAATTTTCGAGCCATGGACATCACCGACAAACTAGAAGCGATAAAGCGCCGATGGGAAGAGATTGGCGAGCAGCTGGCCGACCCCGAAGTGGTTGGCGACATAAAACGCTACGTCAAACTCAACAAGGACTACAAAGACCTTGAACCTATCGTCATGGCTTTCAAGGAATACAAAAAGCTGCAGTCCGACATCGAGGAGGCCCGTTTCCTGCTTGACACCGAGCGTGACGAGGAACTGCGCCGCTTCGCCAATGGCGAGCTTGAATTGGCCACCAAACGCATCGGTGAGGTCGAGGAAGAGCTGCGCCTGATGATGATTCCCAAAGACCCACAAGACAGCAAGAACGCCATCATGGAGATACGCGCTGGCACAGGCGGCGACGAAGCCTGCATCTTTGCCGGAGACCTATTCAGAATGTACACAAAATACTGCGAGTCGAAAGGTTGGAAGATAGAGATAAGCAGCGTGAGCGAAGGACCCAGTGGAGGCTATAAAGAGATTGACTTCACCGTGACAGGCAACGGCTGCTATGGCATCTTGAAGTTCGAGTCGGGCGTGCACCGAGTGCAGCGAGTGCCAAAGACAGAGACACAAGGCCGCATACACACCTCGGCAGCATCGGTGGCGGTATTGCCAGAGGCAGAGGAGTTTGATGTGGAGATAAACGAAGGCGAGATAAAATGGGACACCTTCCGCTCATCGGGTGCAGGAGGACAGAATGTGAACAAGGTAGAGTCGGGAGTGCGTCTGCGCTACAACTGGAAGAATCCCAACACCGGCGTGGTGGAAGAGATACTCATCGAATGCACCGAGACACGCGACCAACCAAAGAACAAGGAACGTGCTCTGTCGCGCCTGCGCACCAAGATTTACGACATGGAGTACCAGAAATACATCACCGACATATCCGCCAAACGCAAGACGATGGTCTCGACAGGCGACCGCTCAGCCAAGATACGCACTTACAACTACCCGCAAGGCCGCATCACCGACCACCGCATAAACTACACCATTTACAACCTGGCCGCTTTCATGGACGGCGACATACAAGACTGCATCGACCACCTCATCATGGCCGAGAACGCCGAGAGACTGAAAGAGGAAACTGCTTAAAATCAAGAAAATAAACACTAACAATCATGAATAAATACCAGCTCTTCGAGCAAATCAAACAAAAACAATCATTTTTGTGTATCGGCTTGGACACCGACATCAAGAAAATCCCAGAAACACTGCTTGCCACCGACGACCCTGTGTTTGAGTTCAACAAACAAATCATCAACAAGACAGCAGAATTTGCTGTGGCATACAAGCCCAACACGGCTTTCTACGAGGTCTATGGTGCCAAAGGATGGCAAAGCCTTGAACGCACAATACAGTACATTCACAACAATCATCCCGACATCCTTGTCATAGCTGATGCCAAACGCGGCGACATAGGCAACACCTCGGCCAACTACGCCAACGCATTTTTCAAGACCCTCAAAGCCGATGCCATAACAGTGGCTCCTTACATGGGAAAAGACTCAGTTGAGCCCTTCCTCGGTTTTGAAGACAAATGGGTCATACTGCTTGCCCTGACATCGAACGCCGGATCGAAAGACTTCCAATACTCCGACATAAGCGGACAACTGCTGTATGAAAAAGTACTGCAAACAGCCACCACATGGGCCGATGCCGAGAAGATGATGTTTGTGGTCGGTGCCACACATCCAGAGGAGTTGGGCAAGATTCGCAAGATGCTCCCCGACTATTTCTTCCTCGTTCCAGGCGTAGGAGCGCAAGGCGGCGACCTTCAAGCCGTTGCCGACCACGGACTCAACGATGAGTGCGGACTGCTCGTCAACTCGTCACGAGGCATTATCTACGCCTCAAACAGTCCCGCTGACTTTGCCATACGCGCAGGCGAAAAAGCACAAGAACTGCAACAACAGATGAGCAAAATTCTGAAAGAAAAAGGGATTATTTGAGAACACAAGTCTGCGAGACTCTTGTACACACAAAAAAAGCATCGGAGTTCCGATGCTTTTTTTTCATTCTCTAGAAACACCTGTCAGCTGCCCCGTCGTCGGGTCGAAATGAAGTGCGTTTTGGCCTTTGCCAATAGGTGCCAACAATAACACACCCAGTTGGCTGATCGAGCAGCGTTGTTCGGCAAGCATACGACTGCCACAAGTGACCTTCACGTTGGCTGTTTCAGGAATTCTGTAAACCAGCTTGTTCTCATGCGTAGCGTTTTCGATAGCTGAATGGCTGGGGGCTTTTATTGATGCCGTTGTCATGGAAGGACTCACAGTCACGGTTATGGTCTCACCATCAGACTGCAACGATGAGGAAAGACCGTTACGGAGCGAGAACTTGGCAATCTGCAAGATTGTGTTTTCCAGTGTCGGAGCCACATAAATGCTACGGACCACAACTTTTGTCAGGCGTTTGCCAACAAAAAGACTAAGATATTCTTCTTCCATGGCATCAAGTCTCTCATACATATTTTTTATAGCCTCACCTTCAAAGGCAACCTCCTGAAAGCCTGTCAAGAGCTTCATTTTCGCATCCCTGATCTCGTTTATTTTCTCTGCCGCCATGCGAGCTTGCTGTTCAACGGGGCGTCCCATGGCCGGTACAAAAGCCGCCTTGAAGACCATAGAGGTGTCGATGGGCTTATCGTCATTATCGCAAACAGCATTGTCAACGACCTTAGCATTTTGCGACTCAAACGGGCTGTCGCCAACGGCAAAAGTCTCCAGAACACCTTTGTTGTTAAGTACCACATTGACTTTTTTTGCAGCTTTATGAGTAAATTCAACGAAAAAAGTAGCTTCTGGGTCGGCCTCGCCACAACTGTTTATCGTGACATCAACCAATTTGAACTGACGGCTCTTGCCGCGCACAACGTTACTAGTACTTATACCTAAATAACGGTCGGCATAGAGGCTATAAGGACCTTCGAGCAACACGGTTTCTTCGATTCTGAAGTCCAAACGCAAAACCGTCTGCGGAACCGAATAATAAAAACCCTCCTGCTGGCCTGGATTAACATTTTTGGCGTTTCGCGTGGCAAACTGAGCCGATGCCGAAGCAGCCATCAGCATAATGGCAGCCGTTATAACAATAGATTTTAAAGTTGTATTCATAATCTTATCATTTGATTTCACAAAGGTAAATATTTTCTTTTAATTGATATTTGATTTTTCTTCAACGACATGATTATCAGCCTTTTTACTCAGCACGAGTAATGCAGTGAAAGTAAGCAGGCCATTCACTATAAGTATCTCAAAGCCAAAGTTATAACCCCAAAACAGCTCTTGCGAATAAACTTTTAGCAAATAACTTACCAGTGGGGAAAGCACAGCTATATAAGGTATGAATTTGTCGTTCACAGTCCTGTTTTTCACAAACAGTCCGAAGGAGTAAAGGCCCAGCAAGGGACCATAAGTGAAACCTGCAATATCAAAAAGCTTATTGATTAGCGAGTCGTTGTGGAATGGGCGGAAAACCATTATCACAAGCAGATAAACCAAGGCAAACAAAACGTGTATCATTTTACGATAGCGTGTTATTTGTTTCTCGCTCAAGTCATTGCGGCGATCGAAGTGGAGGAAATCGAAGCAGGTTGTCGTTGTCAAAGCAGTCAAGGTGCCATCGGCGCTGGAGTAACCGGCGGCGACAAGGCCAAGGACGAACACCACACTGGTGAACTTGCTCAGAGAGAAGGCCACTGAGGGGAAAATCTTGTCGTTCACCACTACTCCATCAGCGTTGACAGGCAATGCAAAACCCGTCTTTTGGGCGTATGCGATAAGAGTGGCACCAAGACACAGAAATAGCATGTTGAACACGATGAAAAGCAGGCTGGAAGTCATGACATTTTTCTGAGCATCACGCAAATTCTTGCATGTCAGGTTTTTCTGCATCATATCCTGATCGAGGCCTGTCATGGTAATTGTTATGAATGCACCGCTTAGGATCTGTTTCACCCAGTAGCGGTTGCTCGTCCAGTCGGTATCAAACCAGCGCGTATAGCCCTGGTCGGAGGCCTCCCTAAGCAACTCAGGCATAGTGACACCTAAGTTCTTCAAGATATAAATCACCGTCATGATGGCAGCCAGCAACAAGAATGTTGTTTGCAGAGTGTCTGTCCAAACAACAGTTTTTATTCCACCTCTGAAGGTGTAGAGAAGTATTATCAATATGAACACAACTGCAGGAACCCAGAATGGCATACCCCAAGCCTTGAAAACATATTCATAAAGCACAAAGACAACAAGATACATTCTCAAAGCGGAGCCCAAAAGCCTTGAAAGGATGAAGAACGCCGCACCTGTCTGTTCCGCACGCGGGCCGAAACGCATCTCAAGGTATGTATATATAGAGGTGAGGTTTAGCTTATAATAAAGAGGCAGCAGCACTAGAGCTATGACGGCATAGCCAATCACATAACCAAGCACGATGCCCATATAGGTGAACTGTCCAGAATAGACACCACCAGGCACGGACATGAACGTCACGCCCGACAGAGAAGCACCTATCATTCCATAGGCCACCACGAACCAAGGCGACTTCTTGTTTCCCTTGAAAAAAGCATCGTTGCCAGCCTTGCCAGAAGTGAAATGAGCTATCACGAAAAGCAATACTGTGTATAGCACAAAAACAGTCAAAATCACACCTGCACTCATCTTATATATGCGTTGAAAAGTCTTTTAATGTATCAAAATTGTAATCGGCCAAATCGCTGTGACCGGCCAGTTTCACCGTAATCATGCCAGCGTTTTTTCCAAACTGGATATCGCTCTCGCTGTCGCCCACCATAATAGACTTCTTGAGGTCGATTTCAGGCATCATCTCTTTCGCCATGAAGGCCATTTGCGGATTGGGTTTACGATAGTTTTCTGGTTCAGTGGCAATTTGTGGACAAACCAAAACGGCGTCGATACGTCCACCTTTGTCGCTTATCAAATCGCACATCTTGTCGTTGATTGCGTCGATTTCATCCTGCGTCACCCATCCCCTGCCTATGCACTGCTGATTGGTGACAACAACAATCTGCCCGAAAATCCCGGCGAACGAAGCCATAGCCTCCATAACGCCGTCGATAAACTCAAAGTCAGACCATTGCATAACATAGCCTCCAATAATCTGAGTATTGATTACGCCGTCACGGTCGAGAAACAAAGTCCAGCTGCGGTCGATATGTGGAAACAGTGAGTTCATTTATCAACCAAACATTTTTTTCTCTATTGCCTCGCAGATGATGTGTCCTATCAAGATGTGAGCCTCTTGGATACGCGGAGTCGATGTAGACGGCACGTTGAGCAGTATGTCGCATAAGTTTGCCATTCTCCCGCCCGACTCGCCAGTCATGCCTATTACAGAAATATCGTTCAGCTTAGCCACACCTATCGCGTTAAGCACATTGGCAGAGTTGCCCGAAGTGCTGATAGCGAAAAGCACGTCGCCTTTGCGACCACATGCGGTGAGCATACGCGCATAAACCTGGTCATAGCCGTAATCGTTAGCCACTGCCGTCAAGAAGCTGGTGTTGACGTGCAAAGCCTCAGCAGGAAGAGGTTTCCGGTCGAAATTGAACCTGCCGCTCAGCTCCGATGCCAAATGCTGAGCGTCGGCTGCACTGCCACCATTGCCACAGAACCACACCCTTGCCCCTGATTGCAAAGCATTTATGCATAAATCAATGGCCGACTGTATCTTTCCAAGAGCATCGTCGTCAGCCAAAATGCGCTGTTTCAACTCGATGGACTCTTCAATAACTTTTCTCACTGTCATAAAACCAGTATTTTCGAGGCAAAAGTAACAAAAAAATATGTCAATCGCGCTTTTCGTGCCATAAAAAAAACGATATTTGCGGCCCGTAACAATCAATTTTATGAAGATATTATACACAGTTCTTCTACTTATCGTGTCAAATGTGTTCATGACATTTGCGTGGTACGGCAATCTTAAACTTCAGCAGATGAAACTCATAAACGACTGGCCGTTGATACTCATCATTCTGGCCTCGTGGGGTGTGGCCCTGATTGAGTATTGCTTCAGCGTACCCGCCAACAGAATAGGCTCGGAAATGAACGGCGGCCCTATGAACCTGATACAACTCAAAGTCATTCAAGAAGTTATATCACTCACGGTATTCACCATCATAGCAGTGACGGTTTTCAAAACAGAAACTTTCAAAATCAACCACATCATCTCATTTTTATTCCTAATTTTGGCTGTGTATTTTGCTTTTAAAAAATAGAACATCTAATTGATTATCAACAAACAAAATAAATACTATGAAATTCTACGACATTGACTCATTGTTCACCTTTGGCAAATACGAAGGATTAAGTTTGGCCGAGGTCTATATGAAAGACCCAAACTACCTCAAATATTGCGCAGAAAACATCGATGAGTTCTACATCTCGCCATCGGCTGAACGCGAACTGAAAGAACTTAGCCGCGAGATGAAAGATCAGGCCCTTATGGATGTCGATTTCGACAAGATGAGTGACGATGAGATAGCCAATTTCATCAGCAACATGGACGAAGACGGAGGTTTCGACTCCAAAGACTTCGACCACGACCTCAACTGGGACGAAGAAAACGAATTTGCCGACAACGACGGCGGCTCGCCATTCGACGAGTTTGAAGACGGCTACGATGAAGAGGACTTCGAGACAAACGGTTTCGAGGACGAGGATTTCAACGACGGCTTCGAGGAGCTGTATTAAAAAGACCCGGTACTGAAGGACACGAGAAATATTTCAAGTTAAAAGTTAGAAGTTTGAAGTTGTGGGGCGTTTGTGGAGTCGCAGCGCGCTACGACACTACATGGCTTTGCCATTCTGAATTCTGAATTCTGAATTCTGAATTCTGCCTTCTTGAAAAAGACACGGGACTGCAAGACGCGAGTATCGTTTAACTCCCCCTTTAACTCCTATCGTAACTTCTCCTTTAACTCCCATTCTGTCTTCTGTATTCTGTATTCTATCTTCTTAAAAAAGCGAATGCCTCTCCTATATTGCCTACAATATCGCTTGCTATAAGACCCTCGTAGCCCGACTTCAACGCTGCCGAGTCGCCTGCTATGCCGTGCAGATAAACACCCATCACAGCCGCCTCCTCTGGAGCATACCCTTGCGCCAGCAAAGAAAGTATCATGCCAGTCAGCACATCGCCGCTGCCCGCTGTGGCCATGCCAGGATTGCCCGACGAGTTGAAGAAACACGTTCCATTCGGCATGGTTACCGAGGTGTAGGCTCCTTTTAAGACTATTACAATCCCATTTCTGACCGACATGGAACGTTGCAATGCCAACCTTTCAAAACTGTTTGCAGTCTTGCCAAACATACGTTCAAACTCCTTTGGATGAGGTGTAAGGATGGTTTTAGGCTGAAGAAAAGCAAGCCACGTCGGGTTGGCACCCAATATATTAAGCGCGTCGGCATCGAGAACCATCGGAACCTCTGAGTTTTGAATAAGGTTTTTAAGCAACCTGGCAGATGCTTCGTCCTGCCCCATTCCAGGTCCCACACCGATAGCGCTGTATGGCGTAAGCTTATCAACAAAAGTATTGTAATGACTGTCTTCATCTGCATCCACAATAGCCTCTGGAACAGACACTTGCAACGGCAAAACTGCTTTTTGCGGAACATGGGTCGTAAGCAATCCCACGCCCGTACGCAGACAGGCCTCCGAAGCTAGAACAGCAGCACCCGTCATATTTGAAGAACCGGCCACAAGCAAGGCGTGACCGTATGTGCCTTTGTGCGAGAAACGACGACGCGGCTTCAGCATCGGGACCAGCATTGAACGTTCGACAAAATGATTCTCCACCTCTACATCCCTTATAAAATCAGGGTGCAAGCCTATGTCAATAATGTGGAAATCGCCGACAAAAGGTTCACTTTCCGGGAAGAAAAAAGACAATTTCGGGAATTGCAGTGTAAGAGTGGTGTCGGACATAAAAGCAATATTGTTCTGCATAGGAATGTCAGCAAACAGGCCAGAGGGGATGTCGACAGAAACACGTCGCGATGCATGTGAATTTAGATATCGTATCAGTTCTGCAGCCACGCCGCCCACAGGACGACTCAGACCCGAACCGAATATGGCATCTACGACAATGTCAGCGTCATCTATCTCCGGAAAATCAGACTCATCGAAAATGTCATGAACGCCTATCTCGGTCTCGTTAAGCAGTCGAAGATGGTTTTTCTCGCAGTCGGGACTCATGTTTTCAGAATGGTGAACCAGAAATGCACTGACATCATACTGTTTTTCCAACAACAGCCGCGCCAGAGCCAGACCGTCACCTCCGTTGTTGCCCATACCACAAAAAACCAAGACACGACTTTCTGCGGGGATGTTATTCACAAACCAGTCGCGCAATCCTGTAGCGGCACGCTCCATCAAGTCGATAGAGGCAATAGGTTCATTCTCAATGGTATAAGCATCGGCCTTACGAATCTCTAAGACAGGTAACACTTTCATAACAAACGTTTTTTGATACGCAAATTTACATTTTTATTGGCATTATTCCGAAAATTGGGAAAAAGATTTCTTATCTTTGCAATTTTGACAATCAGATAATAGTACATGCAAAATAAAGACAAAAAAATATCATTCCTCAAGTCACCGGTAGCGCTGTTGATCTATCGGCTAGTGACGGCTTTGTTTCTGCTCAGCATCAGCCGTTGGATGATATATCTGTTCAATATCAACATTTTCCACAAACTCAGCCTTGCCGAGGCATTCGACCTCTATCTTGCCGGTCTTCGTTTCGACCTGTCAGTATTAGCCTACATCAACATACCCGTCATTTTGGTTTATTCCTTGCCGCTGCCTTTTATGGGCAACAAGATATTGCAAAAATTCGTCAGCATCGTGTATGTCGTCTTTAACAGCATAGCCATCATACTGAATCTTGTGGACGTGGTGTATTTCAGGTATATAGGCAAGCGCATGACATCGGAGCTGTTTCAGTTTTTCAGCAACAAAAACGAGAACTTCGGGCTGCTCGGACAATTTGCCAACGACTTCTGGTATATGATTGTGGCCGCTATCGTGTTCACCATGGTGCTAATAGTCGTGGCACGGGAAACGAAAATAAGGAAGGTTGAGTCCACCGGGTCAAGCCGTAATTTATTAACCACCAATATATTAACCTTTATTATCATCACTACACTCACCGTCATAGCCTGTCGTGGCGGATTACAGCACAAGCCCATCAACCTTGCAACCGCGCTGAAATACACCAACACCGACAATGTCCCCATTGTGCTCAACACACCTTTCTCTATAGCCCGAAGCACATCGGCCCAAACTTTGAAAATAATGGACCTTGTTGAAAATCCCAGCTACTCGCCTATTCACTATGGCACAGAGGCCAATCGTTTTATCAAACAAGGCATTGACAATCAAAATGTTGTAATCATAATTTTAGAAAGCATAGGTCAAGAGACGATAAAATACTACAACGCCAAGCGCGACTACAGCATCACCCCGTTCCTTGACTCTCTGCTCAGCAAGAGTCTGACTTTCGACGGCTATGCCAACGGGCGTCGTTCCATCGAGTCGCTGCCATCCATCCTTGCGGGTATACCCTCGCTGATGAACGTCGACTTCAGCAGTTCGCCATATTTCAGCAACCGCATCGACGGCATTGGCACGCACCTCAAGAGCCACGGCTACCGCACTTCTTTCTTCCACGGAGGCAACAATGGCACCATGAACTTCGACGCTTTAAGCCAACAAGCCGGTTTTGACGAGTACTACGGGCGCAAAGAATACGGCAATGACGACGATTTTGACAACAAATGGGGCATCTTCGACGGGCCATTCCTTCAGTTTGCCGCTCAGAAAATGAGCGAGTTCGACACCTGTTTTGCCGCTGTCGTCTATACCCTCTCCTCGCACCACCCCTTCACTCTGCCCAAGGGCTTCGTCATGCCCGAGAAAAGCAACCAGTGGACAGGGTTCGAGAAGACTGTCTATTACACCGACTGCGCACTGCGCGATTTCTTCCACACAGCTGAAAAGACGCCTTGGTTCGACAGCACCCTCTTCGTCATCACTGCCGACCATGCCAACACGGAGCACCTGTATCCAGAATACAGCACAATCGTTGGAATGTATGCCGTGCCGATAGCATTCTATGGCAAAAACATCAAGGCAAGCCGTTCGGACGAGATAGCCCAGCAGACCGACATCGGACTTTCCACCCTATCGGCACTCGGCATCAACGACACCATTTTCAGTTTCGGGCGCAACCTTTTCAATAAAAACGAGAAACCTTCGTTTATTAGTTATATCAACCAGACATATCAATACAGCAATGGCGAGTACCTTATACAGTCGGACGGGAAAAACACTTTGGCAATTTACAGGTTCAAAAACGACAGAATGCTGAAGAACGACCTCTCGACACATATCAACTGCCACGACATCGACCAAGAGTTCAAAGAGCGACTGCAAGAATACAATAACCGCATGATACTTAATCAATTATATCACCAACCTGACACCAATGACATCACGACCGACAGTATTATTCATAACTAACCCTATCTCGGGCAACCTGCATCACAACGACCTGCACAACCTTATCATCGAGTCGATGCGCCATTATAATGCCGACTACGACATTGCAGTGAGCGAATATGCCGGTCATGCCAAGCAACTGGCCGCCTATGCCGTTGCCGACGGTTTCGACATCGTGGTGGCCTGTGGCGGCGACGGCACCATCAACGAGATCGGCACACAACTCATAGGCACCAAAACAGCACTCGGAATAATTCCCTATGGCTCGGGTAACGGGCTGGCACACCACATCGGCATACCCATCACGACACGCAAAGCCCTTGACTATTTTAAAGGAGGCTTGCCCATCGCCATCGACACCGTAAGTGTGAACGGCACCGCATTCATCAGCATTGCAGGCATAGGTTTCGACGCGAAGGTGGCCCAGGACTACTCCAACGACAAAGGGCGCGGCTTCCACACCTATTTCAAATACATGCTTCAGAACTACTTCACCCTGCCCGAGCAACAATTCAAAATAACCATCAACGACAAGGTCATCGACGTTGACGCCTTCTTCATCTCACTTGCCAACAGCAACGAACAGGGCTACGGCATACCAATCTCGCCAAAGGCAAGCCTGCGCGACGGACTCTTGGACATCTGCATAGTAAGAAAACCCAACGCCATAGAACTGCCAATCCTCGGCAGCTACATGCTTGCGCGCAACATCGACAAAGCCCCGAAAGTCAATATCATACAGGCCGAGCACATCATCATAGAACGGCAGCACAACGATGTGGTGAACATTGACGGCGACCCGATAATGATGGATAAGAAATTGGACATCAAGGTTTCACCTCTTAGTTTAAACATCATCGCACATGAAAAATAAGCACAAAGTGAGCCTGGTTTACACCACCGACCCCGATTACGTCTTTGACGACGAGACAGAAGAAGTCGCAACACTAGAGCCGCAAAAGCAGAAACTGCGCGTCATGCTCGACAAGAAAAGCCGTGGTGGCAAGCAAGTGACGCTAATAACAGGTTTCGTCGGAAACGACGCCGACCTTAACGAGCTAGGTAAAATGCTTAAATCGGCCTGCGGTGTAGGCGGAAGCGTGAAAGACGGCGAGATACTCATTCAGGGCGACTTCCGTCAGAAAACCATGCAACTACTCATAAACAAAGGATATACCAATACTAAAATCAGCGGAATATGACTTTAATGGATGAATATATAGCACTATTGGTGCAATTTGGTTTGAGAATGAACCTCCACGGCACAACAGCCATAGCAATAGCCGAGACATTAGCTTTCCTGAGCATCGTTGTTGTTGGCATAATCGTGTATTTCATCGCAAAACTGATTATCAAAAAAGTCATCTATCCCATCATAAGACGTACATCATCGCAATACGACGACCTCCTGATTAAAAACAAAGTGCTGACCCGTCTCTGCCTGCTGATACCTATTATTATAGTGAAAGCCTATGCCAGACAGACTCTCCCCGACTATCAAGGCACAGCCGACATGATGCTCACATTAGCTTCGATACTCGAGGTACTCATCATAGCCAGAACATTAGTGTCAACCGTTAACTTCGGCAAAGACATTTACAACAGCCACGAGATGGCCAAAGACAAACCCATCACCGGCCTCACACAAGTGGTTAATATAATAATATACTGCGTCTGCACATTGATCATCTTCTCGCTGCTGCTGCATAAGGAGATAAGCGCATTGTTGATAGGTCTGGGTACCATCTCGGCACTGCTTCTGCTCATTTTCCAAAACACCATCCTGGGATTTGTCGGCAGCATTCAGCTCTCCGTCAACGACATGCTCCGCATAGGCGACTGGATTGTGGTTGGCGATGCCGACGGCACCGTGACCGAGATAAACCTCACCACAGTCAAAGTTCAGAACTGGGACAACACCATCACCACTATACCCACATACACCCTCGTCGCCAACCAATTCACCAACTGGCGCGGGATGTCGGAGTCGGGCGGAAGACGAATTATGCGAAGCATCAACATCGACATAGACTCGATAAAATTCTGCACCCCCGAGATGCTTGAACGATTCAAGAAAATAGAACTCATAAGCGAATATATCGCATTGAAACAGAAAGAGATAGATAAATACAACAACCAGAACCACTGCGACACTTCGCTAGCCATAAACGGACGTCAACAGACCAACATCGGCATTTTCCGCATCTACCTGCTCGAATATCTGAAACAAAACAAAAACATAAACCAAAACCTGAGCATGTTTGTCCGCCAGTTGCAACCCACTGAGAACGGACTGCCCGTACAAATCTACGTATTCAGCAACAAGACCGACCTCACCGAATACGAGGAAGTACAGAGCGACCTCTTCGACCATGTCATATCCTCAGTCAAGATGTTCGACCTGCGCATCTTCCAGAAACCGACGAGCTATAAAGTCGACACATCAGCAAAAACAAATAACACACAGATATAGAAACGCACATGAACACCTTGAATTACAGCGACATAAAAAAAGCCGGGCAATTTCTGCTAATCGCAGGTCCCTGCGTCATTGAGGACGAGGACAGTCCAATGATGATAGCGAAAACCATAAATGAAATAACCCGACGTCTTGGGATACCATTCGTCTTCAAAGCATCATACCGCAAGGCCAACCGCAGCAGTGTGAACTCCTTCACAGGCATCGGGGATTTAAAGGCTCTGCAAGTGATAAAGAACATCGGCGACACGCTCAACATCCCTACCATCACCGACATACACCAGCCAGAGGAAGCGGCAATGGCAGCCGAATATGTTGACATCCTGCAAATACCGGCGTTTCTGTGCCGCCAGACCGACCTGCTTGAGGCAGCTGCAAAAACAGGAAAGATTGTGAACGTGAAAAAAGGACAGTTCCTCTCGGGCGAGGCCATGCAATTTGTTGTGGAAAAACTGAAACATTTCGGCAACAGCCAGATTATTCTCACCGAACGCGGAAACATGTACGGCTACGGCGACCTTGTTGTCGATTACCGCAACATCGCCTCAATGCGCAAACTCGATGTTCCCGTCATTCTCGACGCCACACACTCACTGCAACAGCCCAACCAGCCGAGCGGCGTGACAGGAGGACAGCCGGAGCTCATCGACTTGATAGCCAAAGCGGGCATCGCAGCCGGAGCCGACGGCATCTTCATAGAGACGCACCCCAACCCGGCCAAAGCCAAATCGGACGGAGCCAACATGCTGCCGTTAGACAAGTTAGAAACACTTCTAACGCAACTGAAAAAAGTATATGAATCCGTGCATTGACACGGCAAAACCTCAACGGGTCATCTGATTTTTTCTCTTTTCACCAAGTAGGCTGTCAACGCCTGCTCATAGCCTTTGTCGATGTCAAGCTCGACATAATCGACGCAATTGTTGTAGCAATGCTGCATTATCTCTTTTTTCTTTTCGGCCATTATCTTCTGATAAGCCTCTTTCACCTCCACCGGGTTAAGCTTCACCGAAGCACCGCTCTCCAAGTCGATGAAGTTGCGTACGGTGTTGCCATATTCCAGGTTCTGCTCAAGACTTCCACTAAAAACGTGGAACATAACCACTTCGTGCCTGTTGTAACGCAAATGCTCCAAGGCCTCGAATACAGGTTTTGCATCGTTTTGAGAGTAAAGCATATCGCTGAACAGCAGCACCAACGAGCGTCGGTGCAGCATCTCGGCAATGCTGTGAAGACATTGGGGTACAGATGTCGTCTTGGCGTTGTTTTTGTCATACTCAGCCAACAGTCCCTCTAATTTACTATATAGCAGCACTTTATTGGCCTCAGACATTCGGGGCTCAGAATGAAACTCTATATTGGTGTTGAACAAATCAAGACCGACGGCATCGCGCTGCCGACGCATGAGTTCCATCAGCGATGCGGCTGCATATACACTGTAAATCAGCTTATTGGGATTGTCAAGGCCGACATTTTGCCTTACGGGGAAAAGCATACTCGAACTATTGTCGATGACTATTTGACATCGGAGGTTTGTCTCTTCCTCATAACGTTTGACAAAAAGCTTCTCGGTTCGGCCATACAACTTCCAGTCGATGTGGCGTATAGGCTCACCTGTATTGTACAGTCGATGTTCGGCAAACTCAACAGAAAAACCGTGGAAGGGGCTTTTGTGCAATCCCACAATAAACCCTTCCACTATTTGTCTGGCAAGGAATTCCAAGTTACCAAACCGGACCAATCTTCCATTATCGATGGAGACGTTTGACGGCATGGCGGCGTCAGCCTATCATTTTGTCGATTTTATCGGCTATTATGCGCTTGGGGGCAGCTCCTAAATTGCTGTCTATTTGATTACCTTCTTTAATAAAGGCCAAATAAGGAATGTTCATCACGCCGAAACGTGCTGCGGCATCCTGGCACTCCTCCACGTCGCATTTCACAAACTTGACCTTGCCTTCGTACTCGTCGGACAGTTCTTTCAGCACGGGTTCAAGGGCACGGCAGGGGCCGCACCATGTTGCACTAAAATCAACCACCACGGGCATTTCTGACTTCATAACGACGGAATCAAACAGTTCGTCGGTAATTTGTTGTATCATGACTTTCAGTTTTTAATTTTGCGCAAAATTACGAAAATTTTGGGACTTTTGAGATTATTATTCAAGATTTGTGGATTAAAAAAACAGCGATTATAAAATACTGATTATCAAACAAAAATAAAAAAACGCCACAATGGCTTTGGCAATTGGCATAAAGTTCTTACCTTTGTGGGATAAATAGAAACTAAAAACACTTGATATGGATTTAATTCAAGAAATCATCCGCAACGCACAAGCCAACAAGCAGTGCATTGTACTTCCCGAGGGTGACGAGCCCCGCACACTGAAAGCCGCCGACCGCATCATCGCCGACGGTATAGCCGACCTTATCCTCATAGGCGACGTTAAGAAAATCAAAGAGATGGCAGCAGAGTTCGGTCTGAAGAACATTGACCGCGCACGTCTCATCGACCCGCAGGACAATCCTGAGAGACAAAAGTATGCCGATATGCTTTACGAAATACGTAAAGTGAAAGGCATGACACCCGAACAGGCTTACGAGCTTGCCGGCAACTTCATGTATCTTGGCATCCTCCTTGTCAAGGACGGCAAAGCCGACGGTCTCGTTAGTGGCGCCCGCAGCACCACTGGCGACATGCTCCGTCCCGCCCTGCAAATCATAAAGACCGTTCCTGGCGTGAGCTGCGTTTCAGGCGCCTTCACCATGTTCCTGCCCGAGGGATGTCCTTACGGCACCGACGGCCGCATGGTCTTCGCCGACTGCGCTGTGACACCTATGCCTACAGCCGAACAGCTGGCCGAGATAGCCATCTGCACCGCCGACACAGCCAAGGCCATCGCAAAGATTGACCCCGTCACCGCAATATTGAGCTTCTCGACCAAAGGCAGCGCCAAACACGAGGTGGTTGACAAAGTCATCGAGGCCACACGCATCGCCAAGGAGCGTCGTCCCGACCTCGTCCTCGACGGTGAGCTGCAAGCCGATGCCGCCATCGTTCCGTCGGTAGGCTCAAGCAAAGCCCCCAACAGCCCTGTGGCTGGCAAAGCCAACACTTTGGTGTTCCCTTGCCTCGAAGTGGGCAACATCGCTTACAAACTCGTTCAACGCCTTGCCGGTGCCGAAGCAGTTGGCCCAGTACTCCAAGGACTTGCCAAACCCTGCAACGACCTCAGCCGCGGCTGCTCAATCGACGATGTCTATAAACTCGTGGCCATCACCTGCAACCAAGCTATCGCACAGAAGAACAAGTAAATAATTGACTATGGGACACGGGACTGCGAGACACGAGAGTCGTTCTGCTCCGCATGTCACGAAGTCACGAGTCAGATAAACAAATCTACAAATCAACATTTAAACACATGAAAATATTAGTATTAAACTGCGGCAGTTCATCCATCAAGTATCAACTTTTGGAGATGGAAAACGCCGACACTTCCCGTCTGCTTGCCAAAGGTCTGCTTGAGCGCATCGGCCTTGAGATGGGCGAGTTCACGCACAAATACAATGGCGAGAAATACTATGAGCAACTGCCCATACCGAACCACACCGAAGGCATCAAGCTCGTGCTGAAAGCCCTTGTAGACCCCAAGATGGGCGTCATCAAAGACCTGAAAGAGATAGGTGCTGTCGGTCACCGCGTGGCCCACGGCGGAGAGTTGTTCCCGCAGAGTGTTAGCATCAACGACGAGGTGATAAAAGGCATAGAGTCGCTCACAGAGCTTGCTCCTCTTCACAACCCCGGCAGCTTGCAAGGCATCTACGCCATGAAAGAGGTTCTTCCCGGCATACCAATGGCAGCAGTGTTCGACACTTCGTTCCACGCCACCATGCCCGCCGAGGCCTATCTCTATGCACTGCCTTACGAGTACTATGAGAAATACCGCATCCGTCGCTACGGATTCCACGGCACAAGCCACAAATATGTGGCCGAGAAAGCTGCCGCCTTCGTTGGCAAGGACTGGAAAAAGAGCAAGATTGTCACCTGCCACCTCGGCAGTGGAGCTTCGATAGCAGCCGTCGAGAACGGACAGTCGGTCGAGACATCAATGGGTTTCACACCCGTTGAGGGTCTTGTCATGGGCAGCCGCTGCGGCGACCTTGACCTTGGCGCTATGCTCTACATCATGGACAAAGAAGGCCTTAGCACCAAGGAGATGAACACCATCATCAACAAGAAGTCAGGTTTGGTGGGCATTACCGGCGGCAAGCAAGACATGCGCGACGTGCGTGCCGGCCGCGACGAAGGCGACGAGCGTTGCACCTACGCCTTCAACATGTTCTCGCACCGCGTGAAGAAATACATCGGTGCCTACATGGCTGTGATGAACGGTGCCGACGTCATCGTTATGACTGGAGGCATTGGTGAAAACGCTTGGTTCATGCGTGAGGCAATACTCGAGAACATGGAGTTCCTCGGCATAAAACTCGACCATCAGGCCAACAAGGAGATTGTCGGCGACGCTGGCATCATCTCCACACCCGACTCCCCCATCACCGTTGTGGTTTATCCCACCGACGAGGAGTTCGTCATCGCCCAGGACACCTACAGACTGGCAAACAAATAAAAGACAGTCATCGTGTTTGTTACAGAAGCCGTTCCGCACAGAACGGCTTCTTTTTTTGTTGTTTACGTACATTTTTTGCACAAAAAAGGATGTCGACACTGCTTTGAGTACAATTATTGCGTATTTTTGCCGTTAAATAAGGTAAAAAGAAAAGTAGCATGAATCGTTTATATAAAGCACTTATTTTCATCTTTGTGACAATAATATCCACCTCTGTCGAAGCACAGATAGTGAAAGGAGAAGTCTTCGCCGGCGCCCACATCACCCAAGTCGACGGCGACGAGTGCTATGGCTTCCGCAAGTTCGGCGTACACGCTGGAGCCGGCGCTTTAGTACCCGTCACCAAATGGATGGACATAGGCCTCGAGGTGATATACAGCCAAAAGGGAGCCCGCAAACGCGACACTTTGTCGTCAAGCAGCACTTTTGCAAGGACATACAAACTCAACCTCGACTATGTGGAGGTGCCGCTAATGATATACTTCACCGACAAAAACCGCTACAGCCTTGGTGTTGGAGTGTCGTATGGGCGTTTGGTGCGCCTCGTGGAAGAAGAAAACGGCATCGGGACAGGCATCAAGATGGGCAACGGCAACCTGTCGTTCAAGGAAGGCTACGAGACCGACTTCGACATCACAAGGGTGAAAGACGTGGACGGCTACCGTGACGGCACAGGCGTGCTAGACATCGACAAGCTTGGCTTCGACATCAACCAAGTGGAGAACTCCGACTCGTACAAGCCTCACACCTGCAACATAATAGGCGCCGTGAAGATACGCATCTGGCAAGGACTCCACATCGAGGCGCGATATGAATACTCGCTTGCCAAGCTGCGCACCCGCGTCTTCTACCGCGACCAGAACCAACTCACCGAGCCTATCATAATACACCGCCAATACAACAACTGCATCACGCTGCGACTGGTGTATGTCTTCGAAAAGAGAGCAAAAGACATAAAGGAGGAGCTGAAACAGCAATAGCTAGCTATAGGCCTAAATAAAAATCTTTCAGAAACTCGTTGTAATCTTCTGTAAAACAACCGTTTTTTTGCCGTAAGACAAGGGTTTCAACAGCAACAAAAGACTTGTCCTGCCCTTGACGAAATTCCATGTTAACCCTATTGGGCTCCAAGCCTTCAACAGGCACAATGTCAAGCTTGCGCGACAGGCAAAAGCCGTGGCGAAAGGCCTCTTTGACAAAATTAGACTCTTCGCGCTGCGGCAGCACCACCGAGAGCATTCCATCATCTTTCAAAAGGCGTTTAGAGGCAACAAGCAGGTCCTCAAACGAGAGAGTAGTCCCCGCGTGGCGCGCCATGCTGCGGCGGTCCTCATCGCATTTCGAGGAGTTCACGAAATAAGGCGGGTTCGACACAATAACATCGTAACGGGTGCCTAAGTCAAAAGTCTTGATATCGGCATTATATGCGCACATTTTTTCGCGCCATTGCGACACCCTAAAATTAAGAGCCGCCTCATCGGCCGAATCGGCATCCAACTCGACAGCATCGACATGGGCTGCACCACGTTGCGCGAGCATCATGGCGATGACGCCGCACCCTGTACCCACATCAAGGACGGTGTCGACAGGACCGACATCCACCCAGCGACCCAAGAGAACGGCATCGGTACCGATACGCATCGTCGAGCGACTGTGCATCATGCTGAAACGCTTGAAATGAAAGGGTTTTTCGGCCATTTTAATATTAAAGTAAAACTTTAAATAATAACATATAACTAATTAAAGTATTACTCAAGATACATATCAATAAGCCCTTCAGGAGCAGTTATATATAATATCTTTTTATTTCTATCTAATTTCTTTATTACTTCATCCACTATTGGTAGCAGTATCTCCTTACCCTGGAACTCGACCTGAATGACGGCTTGTGTAGGGTATTGCAAGACATCCTTCACCGTTCCAATATCTCCTTTTTGGTCGTCAACGACACTGAATCCGGGCAGCTCGTGGAAGTAGAATTTGTTTCCTTTCAACTTGGGAAGCATCTCCATGGGAAGATAAACCTCCTTGCCGACATAACGCGAGGCGGCATCCACCGTGTCAACATCGGGCAGGGAGATAAAGAACTTGTCACCGCTCAGCGTCACCTTCGTCACGAAAAATGGAGTCAGCACCTTGTTCATCTCCACAAAGAAATGATCCATCTTGGTGTATGCCGAAGGGTTGTCAGCGTCAATCTTTATTGTCAGTTCACCTTTCAGGCCATGGGTCTTCACTATCTTGCCTAAGTAAAAGCAGTCGTCTTTGGTAATCATATTTTTGTTTTTTTGGCTGTTAGCCATTAGCTTTTAGCCGTTAGCTATCAGCTTTCGACCTTCAGCTTGGATTATACATTAATTTCAAATTTACATACGCAAAATTTTGCGTCTCTACATTTAACTTTTAACTATTAACTATCAACTTTTAAATATTTCAGCGTAGCAGTCAAAGAAATCGGCTTGGATTATTCTAACGTTCACAAAGTCACCTATTTTCAATTCGGTATCGGCTGGTATCAGAATTTCATCGTCAACTTCGGGCGAGTCGTATTGTGAGCGGGCGATGTAGAAGTCGTCCTCAAGACGGTCAACAAGTACCTTCTCGACCTTCCCCACCCTTTTCTCATTGATTTCCAGCGCAATATCCTGCTGGATAGCCATCAGTGTATCGACTCTTTGCTGCTTTACCTCGTCAGGCACATCGTCTTCCATCTCGTATGCCTTTGTTCCCTGTTCGGGCGAATAAGCGAACACTCCCACCCTCTCGAAACGCATCTCTCGCACGAAATCGCACAACTCGTTGAAGTCGGTTTCTGTCTCGCCAGGGAACCCCACGATAAACGTCGTTCTAAAAGCGATGTCGGGCACATGATGGCGCACATTCTCGACGAAACCCTTTGTCTGCTCGTGTGTCACGCCACGTCGCATACGCTTAAGTATCTCGGTATTAACATGTTGCAATGGCAAGTCAATATAATTGCATATCTTGGGGTTATCGCGCATCAGGTCGAGCAACTCATCCGGGAAGCCCTGCGGATAGCCGTAATGCAGCCTTATCCACTCTATTCCGTCAATCTTGGCCAAGGCCTCGACTAGTTCAACGATATGCTGTTTCCCGTCTATGTCGACGCCATAATAAGTAAGGTCTTGTGCTATGAGTATCAGCTCTTTAACGCCTTTCTTCGCGAGATTTTCAGCTTCTTCGAGAAGGTTTTGCATCGGGACGGACACATGTTCTCCCCTTATCAACGGTATGGCGCAGAAAGCGCAACGGCGGTTACATCCTTCGGATATTTTCAGATAGGCATAATGGCTTGGCGTTGAGAGTATTCTGTCGCAGTTGTATCCTTGTTTCACCTCGGTATGGAGTATGTCGGAGGCGAGTTTCTCCATCTCGTTCACGCCATAAAAGCCGTCCACCTCATGAATCTCGGCTTGCAGGTCTTTCTTGAAACGCTGCACCAGACATCCCACGACATACAAACTCTTGATTTTATTGTTCTTACGCAGCTGTGCATATTCCAAAATGGTATCGACCGACTCCTCCTGTGCATCACCGATGAAGCCACATGTGTTGATTATGACAATGTCAGTTTTCTTCTCCGAGTCGTGCAGTACCTTGAAATGCCCGTCAAGCAAGGCGGCGAAATGCTCTGAATCCACTTTGTTTTTCGAGCAGCCTAGGGTTACGATATTTACGGTTGTAGTCTTCACTGTTTATGATTTTTAATAAATTCTGTCATTATTTCAAGTACTTCCGGAGCAATTGTCTCTTCAATCTCATAGTACTCCTCAGGATGTCCTGTTGTGCAGTGTTGGAAAAGGTGATTCAGTCCTTTCATCTTACGGATGACGAGGTTCTTCTTGCCATGCTGTTTAGCTATTCTCTTGAACTGCGACAGGTTTTGTTTTGCATTCACTTGAAGGTCTTTCGTGCCATTAAGCAACAAGGCTGGGCATTGTGCGGCAACAATGTCGTCAGTGGGGTCATGACGCAGGAAGTAATACATCCAAGGAGAGCAAAGTTGTCCTGTGTACTGGTTGATTGTCTCTTGTGTAGTGCCAAATTGAGCCAAATAACGGTTTATTTCGACAATTGCGCTGTCAATGTCGCTCGACTGCTCCACGATGTCTATAATTTTGCTGTTTGTCGCATTGACAAAATCAATTGCTTCGTCGCTATAGCCTTGTGCCTTGAGGATGTCGCGCTGCTGCTGTTTAAGTAACACACATCCTTTCAATGCCGGGCCAGCCAGTGATACTATAAAAGCAACCCTGGGCTCGCGTGCCGCCACCATGAAGTTAATCGTGCCACCCTCGCTGTGTCCGATGATGCCTATATTGTCATGGTCAATCTCTTTTCGGCTCAACAGATAGTTGAATGCGGCCTGGGCATCATTGGCAAGGTCGGCCGAGGTTGCAGTCGAAGCATCGCCTTGCGACGGGGTAAAACCTCTGTCATCGTAGCGCAGCACTGCAATTCCGTTTCGGGTAAGGTGATCTGCTACAACAAGGAAAGGACGATGGTCCATCAGTTCCTCGTTTCGGTTTTGTGTCCCACTGCCCGTGACAAGCACCACAGCAGGGAAAGGGCCATCACCGTTAGGCATCGTCAGCGTTCCTGCAAGTGTAATATTGTCAACGCTGTTTTCGAAAGACACATCCTCGACTTTGTAGTTAAAAGGCTCTTTTGGATCCTGTGGACGGACCTTTTTTATCTGTTGTCTGTCACTTTTTGTCAACTCAAGGGGAAAATCCATACCGCCTTGGGAGAACGTCCCGACTATCTTCTCATCGTTTTGCGAGCCTTTATATGTTGCCCCTATGCTTTTTATATTGATAATCAAGTCGTTGTCTTTAAAACTACATTCAGCCGGGATGCCGTATGCACCTTGTGCTGGCACATCCAAAGCAGCGGTAAGGCTGTCGTCGTTCTTAATATCAAAACCTATTTCCAATTGTTGAGGGCCAAGGTCAAGGGTGCCTTTCCAGTATCCGCTAACCTGCGCCATAGCTACCGCAGGCAGCAAAAAAACAATTAGTATCAGGATTTTATATTTCATAACATTCTAATTTTAAATCATTTCAACTTCTCCTGCAAAGCCAGCATTTCATCCCTATACTTGGCCGCATCGATAAAATTAAGCTCCTTGACAGCTTTCTCCATGTTCCTCTTGGCTTCTTGTATTGCTTTCTGCAAATCCTTCTGCGAACGATAAACAGGCTTGTCCTCCGCGGCTTGCATAACATTACGTTGCTGCTCATACTCCACTTCCTTATGCTTGACAAGGCTGTTGTCCAATGCTTTTATGATTGTCTTTGGCACTATGCCATGCGCCTCGTTGTAGGCCATCTGCTTAGCTCTGCGGCGGTTGGTCTCGTCAATGGTCTTCTGCATCGATTCTGTTATGGTGGATGCATACATTATGACCTTACTCTCGGCGTTTCGTGCGGCGCGTCCTGCCGTCTGCGTCAGCGACCTCTCCGAACGCAAGAAGCCCTCTTTGTCGGCGTCAAGAATGGCGACAAGGCTCACTTCGGGCAAGTCTATGCCTTCACGGAGAAGGTTTACTCCCACAATGACATCTATCTCGCCAGTACGCAACTCGTGCAAAATCTCCACACGCGCCATCGTATCAACATCAGAGTGTATATAATGCGACTTGATTTTCAAGCTATTAAGGTATGTATTCAACTCCTCTGCCATGCGTTTTGTCAAAGTGGTGACAAGCACGCGCTGGTTCTTCTGCACCACCTTGTGTATCTCCTCAAGCAGGTCATCGACTTGGTTGAGGCTGGGACGCACCTCAATCTCAGGGTCCAAAAGTCCAGTAGGACGGATAAGTTGCTCCACAAAAACACCGTCGCTCTGTTGCAGTTCATATTCTGCCGGTGTAGCGCTAACGTATATCTTCTGTCCCGTAAGGGCATCAAACTCATCGAATTGTAAAGGTCTGTTGTCGAGTGCCGAAGGCAGACGGAAACCATATTCCACAAGTGTCTGCTTGCGTGAACGGTCGCCTCCGTGCATACCACGTATCTGCGGCACGGTGACGTGGCTCTCGTCTATAATGGTGATGAAATCGTCGGGAAAATAGTCAAGCAAGCAGAAAGGCCTTGTCCCTGGTTTACGGCCGTCGAAATAGCGTGAATAGTTCTCAATGCCGGAGCAATAGCCAAGTTCCTTCATCATCTCAATGTCGTAGCGCACGCGGTCTTCAAGGCGCTTGGCCTCCAAGTCCTTGCCTATCTCACGGAAATACTCGGCCTGCTTGAACATGTCGCTCTCTATCTCCTTAACAGCCTGATGCAGTTTATCTTGCGAAGTCACAAATATGTTTGCAGGGAATATTGTCACCTCGTCAAGTCTCTCTATGCGCTGTCCCGTCACGGGGTCGATGCTGGATATCTCCTCCACCTCGTCGTCCCAAAACTCAATGCGGAAGGCGATGTCGGCGTATGCGGGAAAAACATCCAAGGTGTCGCCTTTTATGCGGAACCTGCCTTGGATAAAGTCAATCTCATTACGGGTATAGAGGGCGTTTACAAGCGTCCTGGCCACCTCATCGCGGTCTGCGTGTTCGCCTTTGGCGAGATATATCACATTCTTGCCAAAGTCATCGGGATTGCCGATGCCATAGAGGCATGACACCGATGAAACGACAATCACATCGCGCCTTCCCGAAAGCAACGCAGATGTAGTGCTCAAGCGCATTTTCTCTATCTCGGAGTTTATGGAGAGGTCTTTTTCAATATAGGTATTTGTCGCCGGAATGAATGCTTCAGGCTGGTAATAGTCGTAATACGAGACAAAATACTGGACCAAGTTCTCGGGGAAAAACTGCTTGAACTCAGTGTAAAGCTGCGCGGCAAGAGTTTTATTGTGGCTCAACACCAAGGCCGGACGGTTGAGTTGCGCCAACACATTGGCCACGGTGAAAGTCTTTCCAGAGCCCGTCACACCCAGCAAGGTCTGCGCCATGTCGCCACGCTCCACACCTTCCACGAGCTGCTTGATGGCTTCGGGCTGGTCGCCAGTAGGCTGAAAATCAGACACCAACTTGAACTTCATTGGACCGCCTCCTTACCGTTTACTTGAAACTTCATCATAATAGGATAATGGTCTGAGCCTTTAAAATCTATCTTATTATAAGTCAATGATTTGACAAACTTGTTTATCCAGAAATAATCGATACGCAGCCAAGGTAGTTTGCCAAGATGTGTAGCACCGATGCCGTGCCCCGACTTGATGAAAGCGTCATAGAAACCAGCATGGGTCATTTTCTGGCAAACATACGAGACAGGCGTGTCGTTGAAATCACCACAAACTATTACGGGTGTGTCGTCTTTCGGCATTGCAGCAAGCATGTCGTTCACATCGAACGCACGATGTTCAAAGGCGTATGACATCTTATTGAACAGCGACATGCCTCTTTTCTTAGTCTCCTCGCTGTCGTTGTTGTCGGCAAGCAGCTCTTCAAGCTCTTTGTCGGTAATTTTAAACGAGAGCAGATGCACGTCAGCGACGGCAAATTTTCCCTTCTCCCCCGCATCGACCTCCACCATGATGCCGTTCACATCGTTGCTCCTGCTGCTGAGACTTGCCGAAAGAGGCTTGAGTGGGTAGTTGGAGAAGATGACATTACGTCCAAGGTTGTCGTTTTCCTCGTTGTAATAGATATGCTCATAACCAACCTCCGCAGCGAATTTCTTCATGCAATAGACACGGCTTTTCTGGCTTATGTAGGACGAGAACTCCTGCATACACAGCACATCGGGCGACTCCTTGCGCACCATTTTCACTATGTCATCCACAAAAGCCTCGGCATTTCTGCCACCGCTGATATCCTGAAAGATATGAACGTTATAGCTCATCACCTTTATGCCATCCCCATCGATAGACTTACCAAAAGAATAGGACTTCAGCAGTCCAGGCAGAGATACGAGGATAGCCAACAAGGGAAGGAAGAACTTCTTCGACCTGACCAAAGCAAACAATAGCAGCATGGCAATATTGAAAGCAAAGATTGGCCAAAACGCTATGCCGAAGAACTGCAATAACGATGCTTGGACCGGACTCACGAGACAGCAGAGCCAGCTCATCAAGGCCATGACAACACCCAAAACGGCTACCAAAGCCATAACAAACGATATGACACGTCTCGGGAAACTCTTTTTTTTCTTCTTTTCTTTGTTATCCTTGTCTTTCATTTCTTGCTCTGTTCAAAAAGAAAACGTTTCTCCTCTTCACTAAGGGCGGAATAGCCGTATTTCGACAGCTTGTCGAGTATGGCATCCACCTCACGGTCGTTCTCGGCCTCACGACGGTTGTACTCCTCATCGCTTAATGGCCGTTCCCTGCCTCCATCTGACATGTTAACCTCCTCGTACGGAGTATATTCCCTCCCTTTTCTGTCTGTACCGGAATCCTTGTATGAGGCCTTCTTCAATATCAACGCATAAGCAAATCCCCAAAACACGCCACCCGCATGGTTGATGCACTCGCCAGGCACCGATGCCGTGAAGCTCAGCAAGTCGATGGCAATGATGGCAAACAGCACCCACTTTATGTTTATCGAACCGAAGATAAACAAGGGTATGTCACGGTCGGGCGTATATGTGGCGACTGCCGTCAAGATGGCCAGCACTGAGGCCGAGGCACCTATGACCATATCGGTTTCGGCACGGACTTCAAGGACAGGAAACAGCCTATAGGCTGCCAAAAAGAATACCGCACCCAACACTCCTCCAACAATGTATGTCACGACCAGACGCATCTCGTCAAGGCACTCCATGAAAAGGCGGCTGCTGAACACCAACAACCAGATGTTGAAAAACAGTTGCCAGAAGTTGTCGTGCAACAGCATATATGTCAACAACGTCCACGGACGCTGCAAAAACTGTGGCCATGAGGCCGGCAAGGCTGTATTTTCAACCAAAAGCGCATTTATATCGCCAAGATTGAAAAGCCACATTATCAATCCTATAAGTTTTACGCAAAGAAACAAGCCTATATTGAGCAACAGAAGCACCGACAAGACACGTTGCCTGTCCCACATCTCCCTCAGCCTGTCGCCGAAGCTCATCGAAAAACCGTTGTTCCTATAAATTGGCATCAGTAGTAACTCCTTTGTTTTTTACGCCACAGCAAAATAAGTATCAATCCGAAAAGCATACCACCAAGGTGTGCGAAATGGGCCACATTGTCGCTTCCCGTCACGCCAAGTCCGCTGACAAGTTCTATCACAGCATATAGAATCACGAACCACTTAGCCTTGATGGGAATAGCGAAATAGATATATATGAGTGAGTTGGGGAACATCATGCCGAAAGCGAGCAGAATGCCGTAAACAGCACCCGATGCGCCAACAGTGGTCATTAGGTTTAGGTAACTGTCCATGCTGACAATGTTGCCGCCAAGGTTAACCTGGTCATATTGAGCCAACTGGGTGGTGTATTGTATGTATTGCACCAACTCCTGGGTCAGTCCCGCTCCCACTCCACAGACCAAATAGAATATGAGGAAACGTTTTGGCCCCCAGATGTTTTCAAGCACGTTGCCGAACATCCATAACGCAAACATATTGAAGAAGATATGCGCAAAGTTGGCATGCATGAACATATAGGTCAAGAGCTGGTATGGCCTGAAACCCGAAGCCTTGAAGAAATGCAGACCCAACATATCATTAAGGTCTATATTAAAACGTTCAAGGGTGAATGACGCAAGAAAGGCCAATGTATTGATTATCAGTAGGTTTTTAACAACCACCGGTAACATTGAGAATCCGTTTGGACTGAAGCGCTGTTCCATGAGTAAAATCTAATTAGTCAAACATGGTTAATATCTCGTCGTTCAGTATCTTCACCATTATCTTCTTTCCCGAAGGAGACAATTCCGGCACACTACTACTAAACAACTGGTTTACAATATTCTGCATTTCTTCATTCGACAACTTGGTATTTTCCTTTACCGAAAGACGAGTAGCCATGGTGATGGCGAGATTAAGTTTGCGCGTGATGCTTACATCTTTAGCATTACACTTCTGGTTTTCAAGCATTTGTTCAACAAGTGCAACGGGGTCGTTATCGCCCAAGTCGGTCGGAGTGCCCATTATCATAAACGATGTCGGAGATGCCTGTTGAAGCGCAAAGCCCATTTTTTCCATCTCAGGCATTATCTCTTTAAGCAATGAGACGTCGTTCTGCGAAAGTGTCACCGGTATTGGGAAAAGCTCCTGCTGCGACGGTGTGTTGACCGAGCTATCCATCATTTTCAGATACTTCTCAAAGAGGATCCTCTCGTGAGCCGCCTGTTGGTCGATGAGAAGAAGTCCTGACTCGGTTGCAACGACTATGTAGGAATTGTTCACCTGAATACACGGCAAATCCTGTTTCTTTTCAAGGTTGATGCCTCTCAAAAGGTCATTTATGTCGTCCTCGTCAACCAGGCTGTTGACAACTTCATCCTTGGGTTCGTCGACTCTCTCGCCATAAAGCTTGCGCCAATCCTCATTGGATGATATTTTACCAGAAGACTCGTGAGTTCTGAACGGGTTGAAAGATGTCGTTGACGAATCTACCGAAGTGAATAAAGGAGTGTCTGCCGACACCACCTTGCCAAAGTCGATGTTTGGCTCGGCGGGACTGTTGAAGTCAATCTGCGACGAGAGGTTATGCTGCCCTATCGCCTTGCGCACAGCGGCATGAAGCACGGCATACACAAGGTTCTGGTCAAGGAAATTAACCTCAGTCTTGGTAGGATGTATGTTGATGTCTATCTCGGCCGGGTCGATGTCGATGTTGATGAAATAGCCGGGGAAGTTGTCCTTGGGTATCATCTCCATATAGGCACCTTCGACGGCGTGATTGAGATATGGATGTTTTATAAAGCGCTTGTTCACGAAGAAAAACTGGTCGCCACGGGTCTTCTTGGAGTATTCCGACTTCACAATATAGCCATTGATTTTAATCTTCTCCGTCTCCTGACGCACAGGCAGCAGCCTCTCGTCATACACGTTGCCCATCAGTCCGACGATGCGTTGCTTAAGGTTCCCAGGATACAGATGGTATATCTCCTTGCCGTCCGATGTCAGGGTGAAGCCAACTTCGGGATTCATCATGGTGACGCGTGTGAACACATCCACGATATGCCTCATCTCGGCGGCATTGGTCTTCAAAAAGCCACGTCGGGCAGGAACGTTGAAGAAGAGGTTCTTCACTGTCAGCGTAGTGCCCACAGGTCCGGAGGTTATGGTTTGTTCCTTGACCACCGAGCCCTCGTTGACGATCTTCACGGCATATTCGTCCTCCTTACGGCGCGTCTTGAGTTCCACCTGAGCCACAGCAGCGATGCTTGCCAAGGCCTCGCCACGGAATCCCATGGTACGGATGGCAAAGAGGTCGTTGGCGGTCTGTATCTTCGAGGTGGCATGCCGCTCAAAGCAGAGGCGTGCATCGGTCTCCGACATTCCGCATCCGTTATCGACGACCATTATCATCGTCTTGCCAGCGTCTTTCACGACAAGGTCTATCTGCGTGGCGCCAGCGTCGAGGGAGTTCTCAAGCATCTCCTTCACCGCCGAGGCAGGACGTTGGATGACCTCGCCAGCAGCTATCTGGTTGGCCACGGAATCCGGTAATAACTTTATGATATCCAACGACATACACAAATCATTTACCCATCAGACCTGCCACTATGTTGTTGAGAAGCGGAGTTGCGAAAAGCACATACACCAATAATGCGATAAAAACGCCCAATGCAACACGTTTTATCGTCCTGATATGCTGTTCTGTCGCGCTCAACTCATTCTTTGGCGAACCCCACTTGCTTCTCATCTGCATACGCAGTTGCTCTTCATGCGAAAGGTTGTTATCCAGCCCGGCAGCCGCTTTCTTCTGCTCCCATTCCTCTTTCTCAGGGTCGTAATAGCGGGGAATGTAATTGTATTTACGGGGTTTGTGCAAATAAAAGAATCCCATCTCTATTCCTTATTTTTAATATTTAACTTGCAAAGATAACCATATTTTTGCGATTTCACGCTGTCAAGGCAAACTTTTTATAATTTTGTAGGTTGAAAAAATGAGTTCTAGAAATGAAACAGTACCTACTTGACCGCCTTATCGTTGTTGGCGACAGAGTATTGATAAAGCCTAACAGCATGCCAGAAAAGACCAAATCAGGACTTCTGCTGCCAGCCGGCTATGCCGAGAAAGAAGTAGTGCAGAGCGGCTACATCGTGAAATGCGGCCCTGGAATACCCTTCGCCCCATCTCCCAACGACGACGAGCCCTGGAAGCAGAACACCGAAAATCCGCAATACATCACCGCACAGGCTCGCGAAGGCGACCTAGCCCTGTTCCTCCAGAAAGACGCAGTGGAGATAAAATACCACGATGAGAAGTTTTATATAGTGCCGAATCAAGCCATCTTATTACTGGAAAGAGACATTGACTAATTGACACGAGACCTTGAGACACGTGTCACGAGTCACGAAGTCACGCGTCTGTTGAAACAAATAAAATGAGAAACAGATATTTTTGGTCTTCCTTGATAATCCTGACGATTGGGGTGATTCTCTTCATCCTCAACATCCTTGTAGGCTCTGTCGAGATTGGCTGGAGCGACATCATCGAGGCCTTTAATGGCAACGACAGCACCTACCGCACCATCATACTCGATTATCGTCTCCCCCAAGCCCTCACAGCAGCCCTGGCAGGCGGCGGTCTGGCTGTGTCGGGACTCCTCATGCAGACCATCTTCCGCAACCCACTGGCCGACCCTTCCATCCTTGGCATCAGCAGCGGAGCCAGCCTCGGAGTGGCCAGCATAGTGCTGATAGCCGGAAGCAGCATACTCAGTTCACTGTGGCTCAGCACCCTGGGTACCACCATAGCCGCTTTTGTCGGTGCATTGGCCGTGCTACTGCTCATACTGACATTGAGTTTCAGGCTTAAAAACATGGTCAGCCTTATCCTTGTGGGTATCATGATAGCCTACATCACAGGCTCCGTCACCGACATGATGAAGTTCTTCGCGCCCAAGGAGAGCGTCCACAGCTTCGTCATCTGGGGCATGGGCACATTCTCATCGCTCGGAATGAAGCAAATACCAATACTTGCCTCCTGCATAGTCATCGGCTCGATAGCGGCATTCCTGCTCTCGAAGACCCTGAACCTCATTCTGCTTGGCGACAGCTACGCTGAGAACCTTGGCGTAAACACACGCAAGGCCGCCATCATGACCATCCTCGTCTCTGGTTTTCTCACCGCCGTGGTGACAGCCTTCTGCGGCCCCATCGCCTTCATCGGCCTCGCCGTGCCACACATCGCCAGGTTCATGTTCAAGACCAGCGACCATAAGACCCTCACCCCTTCCACCCTCTTCATTGGTGCCGACCTTGCACTGCTGTGCAACCTGATAGCAAGGCTGCCCTTGTTCGACAGCAACCTGCCCATCAACTCCGTCACGGCACTGCTTGGAGCACCTATAGTGATTTGGGTCATCTTCTACCGACAAAAAGCCATGCAAAGATGAGTACAGCGATAGACATCAACAACTTAGTGATAGGCCATAAAGGACAAAGCATCCTCCCTCCTATCACAGCCCAGATGGAGGAAGGCGGCATAGTTGCCCTGGCAGGCCCCAACGGGTCGGGCAAGACAACACTCTTCAGGACACTGACATCCTCGCTCCCACCCATCAGCGGCACAATCAACTTTTTCGGGAAACCACTTAGCCAATACAACGCCAAACAGAAAGCGGCACTATTCAGCATAGTACTCACCGAGAAGCCCGACGACATCTTTCTGAAAGTCAGCGATATAGTGGCAGCAGGACGTTATCCCCAGCTGGGACTCCTTGCCCGTCTGCGCGACGAGGACGAAGCCATCATCACCAAGAGCCTGCAGACCATCGGCATTGAGCACCTCCGCGACCGCAACTTCAACGCCTTGAGCGACGGCGAGAAACAGAAAGTGATGATAGCCAAGGCTTTAGTGCAAGACACGCCCATCATCTTCCTCGACGAGCCATCCGCTTTCCTGGACTATCCCAGCAAGATAGAGCTCATACAGTTGCTTATGCGCCTCGCCCACGACGAGAACAAGACCATACTATTCAGCTCGCACGACCTTGAACTCATCTTGCGCTATTGCGACACACTCTGGATAGTATCGCACCATGCTCCTTTGATTGTCGGCACACCTGAAAAACTTATTGAAGACGGCAGCATCGAGAGCTATTTCAAGCCCTTGAATGTGGCGGAATTGTTCTCGATAAAAAAGAATGTTTAATTATAAAAAACTGATTTACAACTTATTAAATACGGTCACAAAAAAAATCTCATTTTTTGTTTGGTGGTATTGAAAATATGTGTAATTTTGCACCCGTCAAAAACGGAGGACCAGTAGCTTAATTGGATAGAGCTTCTGACTACGGATCAGACGGTTGGGGGTTCGAGTCCCTCCTGGTTCACTCTCTGATAGGTTCACAACAGAACCTTTTTTTGGCCCATTCGACTAGAGGCTAGGTCGTCAGATTCTCACTCTGGAAACAGCGGTTCGATTCCGCTATGGGCTACGAAAAAGTCCTCAACTTCTTGAAAATCAAGGTTGAGGATTTTTTTGCGGCATTCTCGTAGTATTTTCATGATACTTATTTTCTTTTTGCGTTCACCCATTTGGCCAAAAATTGTTCACCCGTTTGGCCAGAAATTAATCGGCTATTTGGCCTAAATCTATTCTGTTGTTTGGCCAAAAACATGAGAGCTAAAGGTATGTCATCCAAAGAAATTGCCGAAATAACAGGTCTTTCAGAACTGGAGATTGAGGAGTTGTAGTTGACTTTTGTTTTTAAATGTTGATATTGAGTTTTTTTGCTGCCTCTTCTTTTATATCATCAAGTATTTCCAAATCATATTTGTGCTTGCCAAGCCTCTCAGTTATATCGTTGGCTATGGCGACCTTTTCTTTGTCTGGTTCAAACCTGTCAGGATGGCATTTCTTGACCAATTCTTTGTAAAGATGCTCGGCACCGAAAGAACTTTTTATGGTGTTGTCCCAATCAATCTCACCTTCTTCCATCACTTTCTTTTTGGCATTTTGTTTCTTGCTGTCAGATTTTATTTTAGAGAAAAGCAATACAATAATAACAACCAGTTCTATTATTGCTATTATCATCCACCAATTCAGCGAATCTCCCTGTTGTGCTGAAAGCATCAAGCTGTCGGCTGTCATTTGCAATGTATCATCCATTGTCTTGTCCTCCAGAACCTATCATTATATAATCATGCAATTGCCATTGGCAGCCGTGTGTGCCGACATCGCTGTGAACCTCGAGCGTATCGAAGCCCAAAACCACCAAACGGCGAACCAACATTTCGTTTGAAAGTATTACCATTCCAATATTTATAGTGTCTTGCCTTGACAATTGGCGACCAGATATTGCTTTGATTCTAAAACCACTGTTGAAGGGGTCAGAAAACTGATGCTTGTAATTTCTGTTTCCTTTTGAAACTTTGGCTTGGAGAATAACAGGCGCATATCCGTTGACAAACGCTTCTTTTGCCGACCTGTTAAATCCTAAAATCAGTCGTTTTCGGTCTTGCCGGTCTTGAAACCATTCTACAATTTTTGTCCAAATATTTGCAAATGAAATCATATTATAGGTGTTTAATCGTTCCAGTCTTTATTCTTGTTTTTTTCGTCTTTCTTGACCTCGTCAAAGTCTTTCTTGTTTTTCTGTATAACTCCTCTAATGACAAAAAAAAACATGATGACCAAGCCTGTCATAAAACCAATAAAAGCTCTTTCTCCCAAACTCTCTTGATGCTTTTGAAGAATGATAAGTAATGTTTCCATATTGTTGAAATTTATCTTAATGTGCTATGAAAACTATTATTATTGTTAATGCTATGCAAAGCAGGACAAAAGAAGCACCGGCAATATATGTCCTCACATCTTCAGCATATTTTCCATCTGGGTATTTTTTTAGGTATTCCCACCAATGGTTATCTCTATAAAATCTTGCTTCCTCTGAATGCTTACCATCAGGGTATTCGTTCAAATATATTTCAGGCGTTGCTGAAGAATTAAAACTCAGGTCATCCAATTTTCCAACAGCGTCTTTCCTATATTTACCTTCAGGATGTAAATTGAGATAATTTTGAGGATGCATACTTTCAAAGTCTGCTTTGTCTTTTTCATCCCTTTTTATAGTGGCATCCTCTTTGTGCCGCCCATTTGGATGTATTTTAAGATATTCTTCAGACGACAGATTGACAAAATCTTTGTCGTCCTCGTCGTCTTTCACAATTTTGATAAACTCGGCACCGTTCTCTAACTCCAGTTTCTCCAAAGCACGAACATCTCTTTTGTTGGCAAGAATTAGGCTATATAATTCCGCTGCTTTTGCAACCAAATCTTTATCGTATGGCTGTCTATTGGTATAGTTACTAGGATTAAACAAAGAGTCCAAGTAATCAAACTTCTTTTTAGCTGATATGTAAATGCCAAGTTCATCAATAGCTTTGTCCCTTATTCCATGCAATATATTTTCGGGAATCTGTCTGCCAATATCATCAAAAAATTTCTTGTTACACAACAGCGCTGAATACAAGTCATTTGCTACTTTAAACTTTTCCAAGCCAACTGATTCTATTTTGAAATTTCTAATATGGCATTTGTCAAGAAGCTCGTCATATAATGTAGCATATTCTTTTTCGACAGTCTCTACAACCTGTACCTCTTTTTCAACAGTCGGTTGGGGTTTCATCATTTGCCCCCAGTCAGGCTGAAAATCCGGCATTTGCTCAAACATTATATTTTCTTCGTTATCAATCATATACCATTTGTTTTTAAATCATCTATGTATCAGATATACCAATAACCAAATAAGAATTGGCAAGCAAAATAAAACCACAAGTACAAGTACAACAATATCATATATATCTGATTTGTATCTGCCATTCGGATATGCTTTAAGGTATCTAAGTTTATTATTCATAAAGCATCTTGCTTCTTGTGAGAATCTACCTTCAGGATATTTCTTCAAATAATCTTTTGCGGATTCATCATAAAAAGATATTTCCTCTTTATTTTGTTTAATCCGAATTAACTCTTCTTCTCGCTGTCTTTGGGCTTCTTCAAATTCCTGCCTAATACGCTCTCTCGCCTGTGATGCAAATATGCCATTGGGATACTTCTCTAAATAAACCTCTGCTGCCATTGAATTATAATAATATTCCTCCTTTTCAAATAATTCTTTTTTTATTTTGTCAGAATATTTCCCTTTAGGATGCTTCTCAAGATACTTATCTGCTTCAAGAATCATATAATCATATTCATCCTTGACACATTCCACATCAGGATTTTTTTCAAGTTTTTCCAAGGCACGAATATCATCTCTATTTTCAAGGAGCTGGTTATATAAAATTGCCGCCTTTGAAACTAATTCTTTGTCATAAGGCTGTTTGTTAACATATTGTTTAGTGTCAAACAAAGATTCCAACTCATCAAATTTCTTTTTAGTCGAAATGTGTATGCCCAATTCATCAATAGCTCGATTACGCAAAATAATAATGTCGCTATCAGACATCCCTTTCCCTAATTGTATAAGTTGAGCATATATTTTGTTTGCCACCTGAAATTTTTCAAGCCAAAAAGTTTCTATAGCAAACTGATTAGGATTGCACTTATCATAAAGCTCGTCATATAATGTAGCATATTCTTTTTCGACACTCTCTACAACTTGCACCTCTGTTTCAACATTCGGTTTAGGTTTCACCATCTGTCCCCAGTCAGGTTGAAAATCCGGCATTTGCTCAAACAATATATTTTCTTCGTTATCCATATTTCTTTTTATCTTAGAACACAACAAAAACATAAGCGCGAACTTTTCTAGTTTTCATCGGCTCCTTAGGACTCTGGACTACCTGCACAACCAACTATACACTGAACAAAGCTCACGCTTACACGTGAGCATTCCGCTTGTTCTTGGTTATGCTACTTAAAGTGTCCAGTTTTAAGGAGCCAAGATGTGCGTAATGCTATATAATATGTCTAACTTTCGCTAATTCTGTTTCTTACGCTTACAATTTTTGGTTACTATTCCGTTTTATGACTGCAAAAATAGTAAATGAATCTGTATTTTGCAACATATTTTATTTCTCCAAGTTAATTTAAATCCCTTGTTCCTCTATATATTGCCTGATAAAAGCCGCTTCATCTTCCGATAAGACACCGCGCTTTGCCCACATCTCTTGCTCTCTATAACTAGGCAAAAAACGCGTCAGAGGCTAACTAACTCCCAAAACCTATAACTTTTTTGGCAAAAACCATCAAAATTTGCCAGAATTGTTATACGATAGCCGCGCCTTCTTCCGTCAGCAGATAACGCTGAGCAGGACTACTTCATGTCTTTCCTATATCCTATTTCAGATCCAGACAATCCACTTGTCGTGGCTCCAATTATTTTAGAAACACGTTCCATAACAGCTTACGTCAAACAACGTCTTAATACTACACCACTCATATTTTTCAAACTACTATTTCAACACTGACATATATTCCATACAGTCTACAGTCAAATCCGTCAAAAAATCCTCAAGCTTGTTCTTCGGGTCAAACAAAAAACGTTTTCTTTCTCTAGCTTCAACCAAATCCGCACTATAATCTGGCGGAGTCTTCTTGAAGTTGTCATTCACTGGTTGTTTTTGGAATTCTCTCAACCCTTTAATATCCAACTCAGCAGAAAGAGTGATTTCATTATTGTCATCCGTATTACCCCCCTTAACTTTCATCAAATTCATTTCAACATGAGAAGCAGGTTTTGTCACTCTTGAATCGCCATAATGTGACACATTGCTCAAAATAAAGTAACAATGCATATCACGCACAAGCGACTCAGCTATGTTATTGAAATAGTAGGTGTCCTTATTATAGACCGGGCAATAAATGGCATCCACTTTACCAAAAAAGAAACTCCTGTCTTTGATACTTGTCAACTCATAACAATAATAAGTAGTAAAAACATGACCATGCCAATGATAGAGATTCTGATAAACTTTCTTGTTCGAAGGTACCTTATACTCCTTCACATTTATATTATCAATTTCTTCAGGTGCATAATAGTTTTTCAATCTAATAACTGGCAAAGCATCTTTCTGTCCATACAGAACTACAGGGAGACATGTGACAATATAGTTATACACCACGCCACTTTTCACTACATACTCCATACCAGCCACAAAAGCTTTTTCGCTGTTGGCAGAATAACGACAATAGTTCTTCAGTTCATATTCTGGCAGCGACAATTCTGGAAGAATAAACATCCGAACACTTGGAATATTGGTAATCTGATCAAGGATGCGAAGCATTGAAAGGCTTTTCTTGGCATCCTGCGTTCCATAAATATCAATCAAATGTTTTTCATCCTCATTCTTTATATCCATGTTAACAACACCAACCGTAAGCTTATCTTCATCCTCAGAATCCATCGACAAATGAGTATTGAACTCACTTACAATATCTCCCTTTGGTCTTCGCATGATGGCATTCACGAAACTACCGTGATTTCCTAAACCGTTAAGTAACATATAAAGTTGAAATGCTTTTTCGTATAAATTAGGGTTGTAGGTTTTGCCAATACATAACATACCTACAACATCATATAAATGGACAAAGTAAGGCAGCCACCTGTACATCAGCCTCTTCTGACTATACTTCAAATCCTTTGCTTGGACCCTTACACCATATTTTTTGAAGGTCTCGGCAAATTCCTGCATAGGATAGGTATTATAGTGCATACGCACCATGAAGGTGTCCAAATACAACTTGTCTATTCTACTACCTTGCTTATTAAGACTTAACGCCATTAGTTTTGACTCGTTTAAATGACGCATCAGACATTCCTGAACACGTGTTCGTCCAGTTGATTTATCCTTTTCAAAAACATTATCACCAATATCCAATTTCCGTATCTGTTTTCTCACATTTTTCGCAAAATCTTCTACAAATTCTTTTTTTCCCGCAAGCACAAACACTGTCATCAATCGTTCCCACAATAGATAATGCTTAATCAGCAGCCCACCCCTGAAATAACGAGATACCTTCTCCACTTCTTCAAAGTGTTCATACTTGTCACCGTATTTTGCCAACCTAGTGCAGAGTTTTGCAAGATATACCGAAAGTTTATATTTGTTTTCCTCCAAAATATCGAATCTGCGGCCTTTTTCTTCTTCCGCTTCCAATGCACTTACTAAGGTGATGGTTTCCAACCCCCCATAGTTATTATCAGCTTCATCGGTTTGAAAACGGAATTCACTACTTCGTTCTATTTGGTCTTCTTCAAACTTTTCAAGTGATGCCTGTGGCAATTCGCAATCAAATCGATATATGTAAAGCTTCTCACTTTGCAAGGTTAAACCTTGAAGTCTATCACTATCTTTCGGCAATATTTCTGGGGCTGCAAATTTAAAACTTGCCCTCACACCATCACGCCAATCAAATAAATCAGGGAGTTCCTGGTCAATGCTTTCAATACAATTCTCAGAGTTAGATTTAGTTTCCACAACCAACATGCAATCGTCAACATAACGTCCATAATAAAAAGGCTTGTATTTCTCAACAATGTGATTGTCCAATGGCGACAGATTCCAATTCGCCAAAATGCGGGCGCTCATCAATCCTAACGGTAAAGCATGTTTACCTTCATTCCGCCCACAAAAGGCTTCCTCGTCTGATGCTTGCGTCAGTTCCCAATACTTTGAATAAATACTTTGAATGACAGATGTCAGCTTATCTTCTTTTATTCTGTCATTAGGCCATAGTTTATCATATTCCGATAGTAAGTAGTCAAAGCTTAAATTAACAGAGTGATAGTAGTTTTCAATGTCAAAGTTGATGATGGAAATATTCTTTCCTTTTTTCAATTGGGCATTTGCTTCATCAACACCAGTTTGCCACCATCGTCTATATTGAGTGTGATATTTTTTGAAAAGTGCATTGCCCTCTCGTACTTTGCCACCATCTGCAACAAGGTCAAGTCGATTCCCCCAGCTATTCTCCGATAGACGATTATCCAATTTACAACCGAAAAGAAGCACCCATACGACATCAATGATTAACAATTCAACAGGAATGTCCGTCATTATCAGCAAACGGTCAATCGACACCCTCTCTGGTGGAATGTTAGTAATAACTAACTTATCAGAGGCCTTTTTGCTTTTTATGGGATTTACCTGTTTGGGCATAAACACCAAACGAATCTTTTCCAGCCACTCTTTGAATAACTCTTCATTCTCGCCATTGGCCACACTCAAAATGCGACCAAAAATAACATCCTCCGTTTCCTCGTCTTTCAATGATTTTGCAAACAAAGCAACATTACGACGAAGCATCATATCTGACTTATCGAAATAAGTGTAGGTCAAAAGCTTTCGGAAAGCTGTTTTTAAAATGTTGACATCATTCATTATTCAATATCTACTAAAACATCAATTATTTTTATTTTTTTACATCCCACTCGCCTTATACCAATAAAAGAACGCCTCCGCACTCGTTTTCTTCAGCTTGTTCAGTTTGTTGTATTCCGTCTGTTCAATCTGCCAGTCATTGATTTGCGATGGATTACCAAACCGCTCAAACTCCGAAGCACCACTCTTAAGCAATGCGGAAAGATACGCGGCTTTAGAGGCACAAACAATCGCCTTGTCAATCTGATACGGCTCCGAGAAGATGAATCCGTTCACTCGCTTTATACCCGCCATCAACTCATCAAACATACCTTCGCCCTGCATACCACGGGTGCTGATGCACAACGAAGTCTGGAAAATGTCATCCAGCACGTCCCCTGCCGTGATATTGTTTCCTTCTCGGTAACTCAATTCTTTGCCTGCAATCTTTTCAAAGGTGTTTCTAACGGCGTTAAGGTCATCGAACAAGTCAAACAAACAAGCCACGTCATAAAGCTGCTTGTTGATTTCCATACCCATTCCATTGCCGTGCTTGAAGTAAGGAATGCCTGTCGTGTTTGGTGCAAATGCGGTCAGTTTATCGCCCAACAGGTTGTTGGCACTAGGCATATTTACAAAGACCTTCGGTTCCGCCATTGGCAGAAACTTTGATGCAATTTCCACCTGCTTAATATCAGCATACGGAACTTGCTCCATGAGCACATCCAGCAATACATAATCCTCATCTTTGGCAGTACGATGAATGGGGTTGTACCAAAACTTATAATGCATCTTCGGCACCTTGCCAACACCATTGCGTTCCTGCGGCTCCACCCGAATAAATCCTTGCTTCTTGGCAATGTCTTCCAGTATTTCCGTCAGATGCGTTGGGACATCCGGCATGATAATATCAATGTCTATCGACATCCTCTTGCTGGATTTAGTCAATAGCATGAGCGAAGTACCACCCTTGAAAACAAACGGCAATCCCGCCATGGCAAGCCCTTCAAGCAAAACGAACGCCCTGATGGTTTTCTCAACCAAAGTCATGTCAGCTTTGCGATTCGCCTTGGATACTTTTTCTATCCAATTAATATCAATAGCGTTATAGTCAATCATAATTCCAAACTTTTTATAAACTCCTCAATTTCAGGCTTTTTACCTCGTCTTGCCGCATATCTAACCACCTTCGTCATATTGACAGAGTATTGGCTGAAGATATTCCTATAAATATGCGCCAGCTCGTTTCCCTGAAAAGCTTTGAAAAGGCGTTTGTCACAGAAAAGATCCACCAGAATCATTTCAAGCGAAGGGACTTTCACCCCCTCAACCGTTTTGGTCGGCGCCTCCGAGACCATGTTCTTCACTACCACAGGCTTTGTGTCGCTCAGATATAGATAGTTGTCAATCACATCATCTGTCGGGTTGTAATACACATTTTTCATTTTCTCCAACAGGAAATGAAAAACCGATTCAGCGGCATCCTTTTCAACTGCAACCACATAAAAGCTTTGAGCGGTCAGATGCTGTGAGAAATTGTTGATAATGGCCGTATCCCAAAGACAAAACTCAGCATACGGGAACTGCTTGCCGATGGTCTTGGCCAGTTTTTTCAGCTTAGCATCAACGACAGGATTATACGAACGGTTTTCCCCCATCTTAAAGACACCTTTTGAGACACGTGACAACACGCCGTCTTTCACCAACATATACACGCGCCAGTTGATGGAGGAGTCCTTCAGTTCAGGTTCCGATTCGCGAAACCAAGCCGCAATATCAGAGGTCTTAAACAACCCCATTGGCATGAAATGCTGTATTAAATTATCATTCTGTATCATTCTTTCCACAGTTATTTTATTCGCCTGCAAAAATACAAATTTTTGGCAATATCCGAAAATATTGCCAATTATTTGCAGAATAATAAATCACACTTACACCTCTTCAAGGTGTTCCAAGGTTCACCCCAGCCTTGCCTCTCTCAGTGGCGCGTCCCACAGGACTCTTCCGCCAATCCCGGCAGCGAGGGCGTCAACGGCGGGCTTAAACTCGTCTTGCATAAGCTGCTGCTCACGCTTCTTAGAGCGGCGGCCTTTCGCCTCGTACAACACCTTGCTGTAATATGCATCGTACGAAACGGCGTAATCCTCATCGTCGCGATGCGGGAAAAAAGTGACAGCCGCCTCATAACGTATCATGCCCTCCTCCGAAGTGGCAACCAGCATAACCAAAGCAGCGCGGCGAGGCACCCCGTTGAAGACGGCCTCGGCACTGAAATACTGCTCATAAACGTTGACAGGCGACATATAGCTTAAATTTTTGAATCACCAAACATCTGACTGGTTTTCATCAAGCAAAAGACATGGTTAAACATCCCTATGCTGACCACGTGGTTCTCACCGTTATACTGCATCTCACCGACATTAAGCAAGGCATAATCCTCGATTTCGAGACGGTTCTTGACATAAAAACGGATAACCTTGTCGCTTATAGTTCCAACAACGGGATTGCCAAGAATATTTCCGACCATCTCCGAGTCGTCACCGCTTCTCAAGTCTTCGTGTACATACTCCGAGATCTCCTCCGACACTCTGTCCACATGTTTCTCGCTGTCCGGACAAGTGATGAGCATTACACTTGCAATGACAATAATAAGAATCAGAATTGTAACCAATCTTTTCATTCTTCTTACGATTTTAGCATCGCAAAATTATAAAATTTATTTGAAACACAAAATAAAAATAGTAACATTTTTTTGTTTATGCACATCCTTGACAAAAACATCCCACAACACCAAGACGCACGGATAGCGACACAACGCCACAGTTGAATGCTTTAAAATTTATTCACAAACAACAAATGGCGTTTACTAAAAACAGGACACTCTTACAGTTTTGTATTTATTTAAATATCAGCACTATCAACTCGAAAAGCCAGTGTGCGCTGATTCCGGCAACCAAGCCTCCAATAGTGTGCGCCCCAATAGCCTTGCTGATGAGTTTACGCTGTCCGAGCGAGTCGAGCATGGCGGTGTGAGTGCTGAGATATCCACTCCAGCACATTCCCATAGCGGTGAACACTGCTATTGCATTATTATCGATGATGCCCTCGGATATGAAACGAGGTATAAGACCCAAGGCGGCGCCAACGGCGCCAAGTGCTGTTATGGGGAACGAGATGAGCTCTGGCGACTTGAAGCCGAAGAGCCAGTCGAAGACGAAGTTTATCTTGCTTGCGAGCCATGTGATGATAGGCACTCCCTCGTATGCCACACCCTGATACTCACCCCCCTCTCCTGACGGGCCAAAGGTGCACATCATAACCACTGTAGAGATGACGAGAACGCCAGGGATAATAGCAAGGCCAATGTCAACACCGCTTTTGCCGCCGTCAAGCACAGAGTTGAGCAAACGTTGAAACACGTTTCCCTCGCTCTTGAAAGAAATCTGCTGCTCGTCGCCTCCTTCTATCGGATGTTCCATCTCGGGATAGGCCTTAAGGGTCATACGCTGCATGAGACGAGTCGACACGATACTTCCAATGATGGCGCCGACAAATCCGACCAAGGCACCGTAGAAGAAGCCTTTGGCTGCCATGAAGGCCATAACCACCAGGCCCATGCCGAATGCCGTGCCGAAGTTGGTGAGCGAGACAAGCTGATATTGTTTGAAATACTGATTGAAGTTCTTGTCCTTCGACAGACCGATGATAGCCGGGTTGTCGCTCAGGAAAGTCATTAAGGCGCCAAGAGCCGCCACACCTGGGAGATTATACAGAGGCTTCATAAGCGGACGGAGTATGTTCTCCAAAAGGCGGACCACACCAAATTCAGTAAGCATCTTGCCAATGGCTCCGGTCAAGACACAGACCGCCATCAGGAAAAAGACTGTCTCCATCAGCAGGCTGTAGGCCGTCTGCATAAAAGTGTTCAGCATCTTGGGCAAAGTCATCTTCCATGCCAGCAGCCAGAAGAAACCTATAAAAATCACGAGGAAAATAAGAGCCTCTATACTCCTTTTCGTAGTGAACTTCAACGATTTAAAACCTTTCATAAGAATATAAATTTCAAAATTATCATTTAACTCCCCCGCCCTACGGGCACCCTCTCAGGAGGGGGAATGTCTTGCTATTGTATAAAACGGATCTTCCATGTCAGGCCAGTATTAAGGCAATAAGCCATAACCCCGTCGCGACGGCCGGCAGTGGCGGTAAAATGCAAACGGACAAGGTGCTTGCCGACAAGCGGAAAATACTCGAAACCCAAGCCGGCAAAGTCATACACCACACCAGGCTTCACTGTGAGGTCGTAAATCTCATCAGGCTCGGTGTCGGCAGGCTGAGCATGGTTCGAGTCGTGCCCACCTTTAATAAATATATCCCAACGTTCAGTGGGGCGGTAATGCGCCTCTGCAATAAGCGAGAAGTCGTCAAAGAAATAGTTCTTCTGCTTGAACGAAGCCCTGTTCATGAAATCGACCACGAACATGCACTTGTCGAACTCGAACTTGTTGCCAAGGGCAAGATAACTGACGAAGTTGCCTTTCGACGACTCTATCATATTAAAGGAGTAGCTCGGCTTGAAAAAATCGATATTGGCCTGCCAGCACAGGTTGTAGGCGAACATACCCGACAGGGCTTTCTCGGCGAAAGGCGAGTTGGTGACCTGCAGATACACATGATGCTTGTTCTCGTTGTCGTTGAAGACCACGCTTGCACCCAGCTCATAACATGGTATGTTGTTCCAGAACTCCGATGGAATGTGCACGTCGATGGGCGGCAGGTCATACTCCCACCCTCCTATCATCAGCACCTGCTTGCCGCCTGAAACGGCGATGTTCCTGTGAGCCTGCCAAATAAGCTGAGCCCAGTCAGTGCCACGGAAGAAATTGGTGAAGCCCTGCTCCCACACGTTCAGCCTCTGACGGTAGCTGTAGCGTAACTTAGGCGTAATCTGACCGTCCAACAGCACATTAAGGTAACGGCCTCGGAAACCGAACTTGGGCGACGAGAAGTTCTCATCAAAATTTGCCTCCAAGTCAACACGGGTCTCGACACACAGCTTTGTGACACGGAAATTTTTCTCCTTGTGGACAACGGTATCCTGTTCCTGAGCATTAAGAGACAGCGCCCCGACAAGCATCGCCACAAACAAAACAGCTCTTTTCATAACCTTCATTTTGCACTTTCTTTCTTAAAAAAACGCGCAAAATTATGAAAAATTCCTTATCAGATGGTAAATGGAGGAAAATATAGCGCAAAAAAAAGCGGGGTCGCTGTTCAGCGCCCCGCACAAATCGGTATGGAATCTCGCATTATTGAACTTCTATGTTCTGCACCAATTTCTGTTTTTCTTCAACAGTGACACGTGGTATCACGACGTCCAAGATGCCGTTTTCAACCTTTGCGGTGATTTGCTCACGGTGGATGTCGTCAGGCAACATCAGCGTCTGGCGGAACTGCTCTACCGAGAACTCGCGACGCAGATAACGGCCTTCGTCCTTCTTCTCTTCCACTTTGTTTTCCTTCGACATCTCAACCACCAGGTTGCCATCTGTGTCGATGGAAATCTTGAGGTCTTCCTTCTTCAAGCCTGGAACCAAAAGCTGAACTTTGTAGTTCTCTTTCGTCTCAATTACATTCATCTGAGGGTTGGTGTAATTGTTGCTGCCCATGTTCATCAATTCGTTGAACAGTGTCGGCATGAAATCTTGAGTTCTTCTTGTTACTAACATGGTTTTAATCTCCTATTTTTTTTGTTTTACTTTTTTCTTTCTTCTCGCCCTCCCGATTTTCTCTCGGTCGGACAACCCGAAATAGTCAAATTCCAGGCCAAACCGTTTTTTTATTAAAATTATGCCATTTTGTCAGTTTATAGGTAATATTTGACATTGATTTATGACAATTTGTCATATTTACATAATTATGCGACATAAAACGATGTCTTAATCATCGTGTGAGGGCATTGCCTGAACATATTTCTTCTGACGAGAGATTCTTTTTTCGTCTTTATGCTTTGCACATTAAAAAAATGATTATCTTTGCACCTCGAAAAGTGGAAAGATTTGTATTGATTGCAACCACAAGAAAAAATGCTAAAACAATGTCGTTTTTCCTTTTTACTTACAATCAAAAACCTTCCCACAAATTACTAATTATCAATCAATTAATAGCAATTTGTAATGGGTTATTATTTCACATCAGAATCAGTTTCAGAGGGTCATCCCGACAAGGTAGCCGACCAGATTTCGGATGCCGTATTGGACGAAATACTGCGTCGCGACCCCAAATCCAAGGTGGCATGCGAAACCTTGGTGACAACAGGATTGGTCGTCGTTGCCGGCGAAATCAAAACAGATGCCTACGTTGAGGTGCAGGACATCGCCCGCCGCGTCATCAACCGCATTGGCTACGACAAGTCAGAATACCAGTTTGACGCGCAGTCGTGCGGAGTGCTGTCGGCATTGCACGGACAGTCGAACGACATCAACCGAGGCGTGGTGCGAGCCAAGGCCGAGAACCAAGGCGCCGGCGACCAGGGCATGATGTTTGGCTTCGCCACCAAGGAGACCGAGAACTACATGCCTCTCACCATCGACCTCGCTCACCTGCTGCTGCGCGAGCTTGCAGCCATTCGCCGCGAAGGCAAACAGATGAAATACCTCCGTCCCGATGCCAAGTCGCAAGTGACGGTGGAATATGAGGAAGGCTGGAAACCGCTCCGCATCGACACCATAGTCATCAGCACACAGCACGACGAGTTTGCCGACGACGACACCATGTCGGAAAAAATCACCGACGATGTGCGCAACATACTCATACCCAGAGTAAAGAAACACCTGCCCGCACGTCTTCGCAAGCTGTTTGGCGACGACATGAAACTCTTCGTCAACCCAACAGGCAAGTTCGTCATTGGAGGTCCTCACGGCGACACTGGTGTCACCGGACGCAAAATCATCGTTGACACCTACGGCGGACGCGGGGCACACGGCGGCGGAGCCTTCTCGGGCAAGGACAGCTCGAAGGTGGACCGTTCGGCGGCATACGCAGCACGTCATATCGCCAAGAACCTTGTGGCAGCAGGCGTCTGCGACCGCGTTTTGGTGCAGGTGGCCTATGCCATCGGTGTGGCAGAGCCAGTGGGATTCTACATCAACACAGAAGGCACGGCACACGCAAAAGACAGCAAAGGCAACATCATTAGCGATGCCGAGATAGCCGAAAAAGTGCGCAAGACCGTTGACCTCCGCCCCTACGCCATCGTCAAGCGTTTCGGCCTCACCAACCCCATATTCGAGGAGACCGCCTCATACGGCCACTTCGGACGCAACCCCGAAACCCGCAAGGTGGAAGTGTTCTACAAGGACAAGGACACCTTCGTAGAAGACGACCACATCTATAAGAACGTGGAATTCTTCGGTTGGGAGAAACTCAATTTGATGGAAAAATTCAAGAAAACATTTGGTATATAACAATTTATGCATATCTTTGTAGGGTATAAAACCCTACGAAAATGAAACAACTGTTATCTATCATTGCAGTACTGATAGGTTTGGGCGCCCTGCAAGCGCAGGTCATCGACAACAAAGGCAACCGCAACCAGACCTATCCCCTAGTCACGGAGACAAATCCGGCTGTCGTTGACATGGTCAACCAAGTCGATACCGTGAACCTGTTCAACACCATATCATGGATGCAGCAATACATCCGTGACGCAACACAACCCGAGGCCTTGATAGTCCAGAATTACCTTCTTGACCGATTCGAGGAACTCGGGTTGGAAACGTATGTACACAACCACACCGCCACCATAGGCGACACCGACACACTTGACGCCGGCAACGTCATCGCCATACAGCCCGGCACCGAGTTTCCCGATGAATACATCATCATCGCATCACACTACGACCATCCCGATGGCCCCGGCGCCGACGACAACGCCTCTGGAACCTCTGGAGTACTCGAATGCGCACGTATTCTGAGTCAGTATTCATTCAAACGCACCATACTCTACATCCCATTCAACGGCGAAGAACTCTGGATGGCTGGCAGCTATCCCTTCGCACAGAAATGCGCCCGAGAGAACATGAATATTCTTGGCGTTTTCAACATGGACATGATAGGTTTCTGGCCCGGAGAAGAATACGGTGACATAACAATGTATTCAGGCTATTCATATATCTCAGAACGTCTGTTTCATTATTACCAGAATGTGGCAAACCTCTACATCCCAGAGATACCAACCCAACGCTTTTCAGACATGGACTCTTACGGCGGCGACCACATGAGTTTTAACATATATGAGTATCCTGCGCTTTACATAGGTGACGTTGAATATCTAACCCCGGTTTATCATAGTCCTGGCGACACCATTGGCGCAGGAGTCAACTGCTTTGCCCTGGCAGGAGGTTTCGTAAAAGCCGTGCTGGCAGCCACCGCCGAACTCGCAAACGGATGGCTTGCACCACAGGATTTCAGCGCAACAGTGAAAGACGGTAACGTGTTTCTAAGTTGGAACGACGCACCCGAAACAACATCCTATAAACTTTTCAAAGACAACGAACTGCTCACCGAAACAACGGACAACTCATTTATTGACGAATCGTTCGTTGACGGCGAATGGCATCGCTATTATGTAAAAGGTGTTAACGCAAATGGCGACGAGACTCCCGCTTCAAATATGGATTCTATCTTTACGAGAGAGCCACTCCAGATACCCGTCTTTTATGATTTTGAAGACGGAACAGCAGAAGGTTTGATTCTCAACAACGACAATTGGAGTTTTGCATATTGGCAACAACACAATGGTCTGAAAGCGAAAACAAACACAAGAGCAAACATTCTTCAAATAGCAGAATTTCAATGGTTCTCCATTCCCGAAACTGTTGAAGAAGTCGCTTTGGGAATAAAAACAATACACCGTATCAACCAGACATGGCTTAATGTTAATGTTTTTGTAGAGGTCACAACCGACAGAAAAAATTGGCACAAACTCGCAATGATAAAAGCTCCACAAATGAATCAATGGTCTGAGCATGTCATTTCACTGAATGACTATATCGGTTGCGACTATGTACAAACCAGAATCAGATATGAAGGAAGCGGCGAAGGTTATTTATCACCTAATTGGAACAACCTCCTTTTAATTGACGACCTTTGCATCACCTTTGACCCGTCGGGTGTCACCGAACATCCAAACTACGATGAGAGATTCAACCTGACGGTGTCGCCAAACCCAACAGAAGGTATCATAAACATCACATCGGAACTGGAACACGCCTATAGCGTCAGTGTTTACAACATCACAGGCGCACGCTTGTTCACAAAGGACTCATTCACTGACGGCACATTAGATTTAAGCAGCCTTCCCCAAGGCACATACTTCATCACCGCTGACAACGGAACCGACAGGATAACGAAACGTGTCGTACTGAAATAAGAAAAGCGCCTCAATCGAGGCGCTTTCTTTTATTGAAGGCTGTCGTTCATCATCTCGAACTCCCGTATAAGCTCCTCGGGAGTCTTGCCAAGGTTCTTGATGGCCTGCTCAGCAGTCTCAACCCACTCACAGTCGGGGTATTTCTGTATTATCTTCTCATACATGCCCTTTGCCCTGCCATAGTCGCCGAGGACGTCCTCGCAAACGAGAGAGGCAACCATGAAAATGGCAGTCGGGGTCTTATCGTTTTTGGCATAGTTGTTCTCCATGCGCGAAAGAATGTCCAACGACTTGTTGGCGTCCTTCATATTCACAGCCAGCTCGAGCGCTTTGAAGAGGTACTCAGGCGACTTCTCGTCATCAACATTCTTGTTGGCATAGTCAGTATAGGCCGCGACAAGCTCCGTCGCCACCTCGTTGTTCAAAGTCTTGTCCTCGTTGATGACTTTTTTCTCCAGTTTTTCAATGGTGTTTTGAGGATTGTTCTTGCATGAAACCATAAAAAGAGCCATGAGAACGAATAATAGGCTGATTTTTTTCATTGTTGATTTGTTTGAATGTTTATTTGTTGATTTGTTTACCTGACTCGGGACTTCGTGACACGTGACGCGAGGTCTTGGTCATAGTCATAGTCATGGTCATCTTCTGGTTTTCTTCTTAAAGAACGTCATCTTATAGTCTGCGCTGCACTTGCCTTCGGCAATGTTGCGCAGTTTGCTGCTGAGGAGCATCTTACGCATCTGGGCAAGCCTGTCGACGTAGACATGGCCTTCGAGGTGGTCGTATTCGTGCTGGATTATGCGTGAGCAGATGCCCTCAAACACATCCTCGTGCTCCTCAAAGTTCTCATCGAAATAATGCAGTCTTACCTTGTCCTTACGCACAACATCCTCGCTCAAACCCGGAAGGCTCAGACAGCCTTCCTTGAAATGCACGTCTTCGCCAAAGGTCTCTATTAGCTGTGGATTGATGAAAGTACGCTTAAATCCCTGTGCCTCAGGATAATCGGGATAAAACGGATTGGCATCGACGATGAAAAGTCGGATAGACTTGTTGATTTGTGGTGCCGCCAAACCTACGCCCTCGGAATGAGCCAGGGTTTCATACATGTCAGAAATCAGCACCGACAGCTCGAGATAGTCCTTGTCGATGGGCTCTGCCACTTTTTTCAGCACGGGATGACCGTATGCTACTATTGGTAATATCATTATTTCAAAATTTAAAATTCAAAATTCAAGGCCGTCAGCTCTCAGCATTCGGCAATTTGTTTTTTACGTTTTTAATTTATTGGCAGATGCGACAATGTCACATTCCTGCTTAACTCCTAACTATCAACTATCAGCTATCAACTTCCAACTTCTAACTTCTAACTTCTAACTTTTACGTATGTCATGTACGACTGCAGAATCAGGGTCGCACTGATGGTATCGACCAGTTCCTTGTCCTGCCGCTTCGACTTCTTCAGTCCTGCGTCAATCATAGTCTGATGTGCGATGACGGAGGTAAAGCGCTCGTCAAAACGTTCTATCCGCATATCTGGCAACAGTTTTTTCAGTCTGTTCACTATAGGCTGTATGTATTTCGTCGAATCGGACGGGTTGTTGTGCATATCGCGAGGCTCACCTATCACTATGCACTCCACATCCTCCTCTCCCACATACTTCACAACAAAATCGGGCAGTTCGGCAGCCGACACCGTGGTGAGTCCGTTTGCTATAATCTGCAAAGGGTCGGTCACGGCGATGCCGCAGCGTTTGCGTCCCAAGTCGATAGCCATAATTCTAGCCATGAGCGAAATTTTTCGGCAAAGATAGTAAAAAAAGTCCAGACATGAGCGGCATTCAATTTTTTTGCGTATCTTTGCGGCGTTCTTTGAAGCACAGACTCGTTCTGGCTGAACAACATCGGGGGTGACCGGTTTTGACAGCAAGACGGATTGTCGTGCAAGCATGCCGAGCCTCGCAGTGACGCTCGTAAATCTTGACTGCAAAAAATTAATTGGCGAAAACAACTACGCTCTCGCTGCTTGATCGAAGTATAGTAGATTTTGAGCTTTATCCGCACACAAGGTGAGCGGACGAGACATCTCGCGGATGGACTTTCCTGATTCCGGTCCGGGTACGGGGTGCTAATCAATTTCGGGATAGTCCAGTCGGCGCTCCGACGGCTGGGCGAAACTCAGGAGATAAGGCCGTGTTTAGGGCGTTCGCTCCCTTGCCCGGCACGAAAAACAACAGCGGAATAAGCATGTAGAAAACACGGGGGTTCCTTGTTTGGACGAGGGTTCGACTCCCTCCATCTCCACCTATTAAAAGTAAAACCCGCTGATTTTCAGCGGGTTTTTGTGTTTTCATCTTTCAAAAATCACCGAGCCAGCCTGCGTGGGATGATCATAAATCAAGAACTCCTTGGTTCCCTCCTGCCTCTTATAGGCGAGCAGCTTGACGACAATAAGGATGTCGCCACCCGCCGACAAGGTCATGACGATCCCTGTCCAGAAAAGAAGAGACGAGCCCAGCACGATGCCCAACACCAGAGGTATAACACCAAGCACGAGACACGGCATCAAGGCGCCCAAAATATAATGCCCCTTGGACAGCGGCACCAGGCATGTGCAATATGGCGTGAGGTATTCCTTCATGAACCCGAACTCGATGTCCTTGAAACGATGCTCCGAGAAAAGGCTCCATGTCAGTCCGTGTATCAGCTCGTGCAACACGACAAGAGCCAAAAACAACACGACAAAAACAAGACTTTCCACAGGCGAAGGCCTAAGATTTCCTACGGGGTTCATCCACGCAAAAAGAAGCACTCCTATAGCCACCACAGGGATGGCAAGCAAGAGGACAAAAAGGTTTGCTTTGACAATGCCAACTGTCAAACTGTTCATTTTATAGCCCTGCTGCTGGAGTTTTGCGCAGGTATCCTCAAAAAAAGCCAGGCGTCGCTGTTCCTTGGCGCTCAGCTGTCTGTTTTCTTCATCACTCATAGATAGTTTAATTTAAAGAACTTATTTTATGCTGTTTTTTATTTTATCCAAGGTAGATAACGCAACAGGATGATGCTCCAAGTGCTTATTCTCTATCCCGAATAACAATTCAGGCCGATATTCGCCAATAGTGCTGCTCGTGTCAAACGTATGCAGGACTTTTGATTCCGTAGACGGATACACATGGCAGCGAGCCCAATAGTTGATATCGAGTTTGATTTTATCGCGACTTCCTGTGACTGTATCATACAACAACTCGTAAGAACACAAAGAATAGCTTTCCCTTTTGTTAATAGAATAGCCCTGCTCATCACAATAGACAGTAAGGCTTTCATCCATGTCTTGTCGCAACTGAAGCATCTCCTCCTTGGGACAGTCGATGGCAAGATCCAAATCCAAATCAACAGACAGACGCGGCAGTCTAGGAATCAGCACCAAATTGATGGCAGTGCCTCCTTTCAGAGCGAGCATCCCTTTAAAAGCCTCAATAGTGTTCAAATCATCTAGAATTTTGCAGAGCCTAATCACCTTCTCCACATTTGTAGCCGTGAAACTATATTCCTCTGCTATTGTCGTAATCTGTTTTCTTGTCAAATCAAAATGGCTCATATTCTTTTCGTCCTAATTTTGGCACACATATTTTCCATTTCCTATCGTAAGTGTCGCATTCTTCATCCGGTGTAAGATAGCTTACATTGTTGCCAATATGTTTAACACAATATTCAAAAAAAGAATCTGACAGACCGAGTTGTTTCTGATACATTGAAAGCAGATAACCAGTCCGTTGAAACACGCTCCTGGACGAAACGGCATCAAGACACTGTATCATCTCTTTTTCATCCAGCTTGCCTGTGCCAACCCAATCCAAGGCATTCACCAGTTCTTCCAAACCGCCCGCAAGATCAATATGCCTTATGCAGTCGATGACTGTCTGACTCAACGATGTCACCCGTACACGATAACTCTCATCGGAAATGTCAATATGCGGATTTATCAAATAACCGACAGGTTTGTAGATATAGGTCTCGTTAAGATGCTCAAAAGTGCGGAAAGGCGTTGTACTGTAAACATAAAGCCAGTTGAATGACTGTGTATGCAAGGCATAATATTCCAAAGCCGAATGATAAACCAAGCATCCGTTCTCAACAGCATTACATGCTATCAAGAACTTGTCTGTCAGATAGGAAGGAAAATAAACACCTTTACGGACATGGGATAAGATTCCACGCCTTTTCATGTTGTAAAGACGCGACTTCCGAGTGTTGTAGCACACTTCTTTTTCTTGAGCCGTAATAGAACCGTCAATCATTACTTAAAATTTTCTGCAAAGATATCACTTTTTAATAACATTGACGATATTTTTAAGTATTTTTCCCAAAAAACCACTAATACTATTCATAATGCCTAATCCTCACCTCTATGCCTTCCGCCTCAAGCTGTTGTGGTATGCCGCTGACATCGGTCTGGCCATAATGATAAGGGAAAAGCACTCTCGGCTTTACCATTCGAGCCGCATTGACAAATTGTTCCACCGTCATGGTGTAGGGTTGGTTACAGGGCAAGAAAGCTATGTCTATGTCTTTAATGTCGGCCATCTCGGGGACGTCTTCCGTGTCGCCGGCAATGTAGATTCTCAGTCCGTCGAGGGTGATGATGAAGCCGTTGTCCCTCCCTTTGGGATGGAACTGCAGATGTCCCTCGGTGGTGTTGTAGGCCGGGACAGCCTCGATGCAGAGGTCGTCGGCGAGCCGGAGAATGTCGCCGTTGTCCATCACGTCACCATAGCCGAGCATCTCCGCACAGCGTTGGTTGGTGACGAGGCGGGTGTCGTCATGCGAGAGCTGTCTTATGGCAGCTGTGTCAAAATGGTCGAAATGCTCATGTGTGACAAAGATATAGTCAGCCTTTGGCATAGCGTAATAATTTATTTCCTTCTCGCCCAGCTTCGACACGGGGTCTATCTCTATCTCCCTTCCGTCATATTCGATGCGGATGGAAGAATGTACCAGAGCGTGGAACCTGACCGTCTTGCCGTTTTTCGTGGTGAAACTGTCAACCTCGTAGGCCTCTTTCACCTCAACAGGCATACCGGCTTTCGTCCAAGCCATGATGCCGCCTTCGAGGTTAACGACCTTAAATCCTTCTTTGACAAGCATACCGGCAGCTGTGGCCGAGCGTTTGCCGCTGCGGCAGTACACAGCCACTGTCTTCCCTTCGGGGAGTGTCGATTTGGCCTTCTCGACAAAATCGGTCTGTTTGACATCAATGTTAAGGGCGTTCTGGATATGGCCCTCGTCGAACTCGGCGGCTGTCCTCACATCAAGCAGAACCACATCGGCATCGGCTATCCGAGACGCAAAAGCGTTGACATCGGCATTCTCAAAACCCTGTTGGCCGCATGCGGTGGCCAGCCCTAACAATGAAAGAACACTTGCAATAATCTTCTTCATAAAAACATGTTTTTAGGCGGTAAAGATACAAAAAGTCTGCAAAAGTAAAAGAATTGCTTTGTTATATAACCTTTCATAAACCAGCGAAATCTATCTTTTATCAGCCGCAAAGACAATACTTTTGTCGAAATCGCAAAATGTTTTTCTGCAAAAAGTGTCGAAATCGCAAAATGTTTTTCCACAAAAAGTGTCGAAATCGCAAAATGTTTGCTTGGTTTTTTACTAAAAATCAATGTCAAGAACCGACTTCAAGGGAACGACCTCGCCACTCCGCATGACGAGCGACAGGCTGTAGTCGTCGATGTTTTGAAGCTGCCCTTCTATCGTCTTGTATTTTCCACCTGCTTTCTTTTTGTCCTGCACGAAATAGGTGACGCAGATGGTCGGGTGCTCGTTGACGATCTCACGCAAGGTGGTCATTTTCTGATTCAGCACAAAAGCATCCTCGTCGGCGAGCTCCATCTGCGAGTCTGTCAGGCGGGCTGTCTCCTCTATGGCCTCGGAATGGCCAGTCAAGGCGGCAAAAGGAGCAAACTGCGCCGCCCTGCCCATCATGCTCATCTGCGGATGCCTCTTCGACACCGGATGCGGCAAGTTGATTATATCATCGTAACTATCCATAACTTCTAACTTTCAACTTTCAACTCTCAACTTCAAACTTCCTTTACCTATTGTTTTAATGCCGTAGCACGCTACGGGACTACATTTTAATTTTCTTTTCTGACCTCGGGACGCGAGACACGTGTTCCCTTTAACCCCCTATTCCAACTTCAAACTTCAAACTACGCTTTGTGTCCTCCTATCTGTTGGTTCCTCTCCTTAGCTGTGGCACCATCCTCGAAGTTCAAGCCTTTCAGTATGGCATTCTTGCCAAACTTCGCCTTTATGTCAAGCAAGGCCTCCTGCACCTTCCTCTCCTTTGCCAAATCAAGAGCTTTCTCCTTGTCATGCTGCGCTTTCTCATCATAGTCGGTAAAGAGGTCGAGCTGCTCGACTGGCTTCGTCAGCGATGCCGCCACCTCCTCGCTCACAACATGGTTTATTGTCAGGTTTATTCTGCGCACCAGCAGGTTGGGATTGACAACCCTAGTGTAGATGTCGCGCACCGCTGCCTTGATGGCCTTTGTTGACGAGGTGAGCTCGTCAAGATGCGCTGTTCCGTGGGCGTGTTTCGGAACATCCCTGCCATAGTAGTCTTTTGTGACAGGACCGGTGTATTTCGCCCTGATTTTGGGGTTGGTCAAGTTCTCGGCGTCATAGTTTATGGTCAGGACTATCTGGTCGGCCACAAGATGATGCTTCACCATCTTCAGCGAGACGTCGTCGGCCATCTCTAGTGCCACAACCCTGGCTTTCTTATAGTCGTAACCCACCGACAGCACCTGTCCGCTGCTGATGGAGTTGGTCTCGGGCCTATAGGTCTTCACCTCTTTCATTCCCACTGGCTCCCAGCCCCATGCGTGGTCTACCAAAAGCTCGGCATTCACACCGAAGAGGCTGTATAAGAGCTCCTCGTTCTCGATGCTGCAACGCGCCACCTTGCCCATGGTGTCCATGCCATGCGCCTCAAGCCTTGCGGCGATGCCCCTCCCGACGCGCCAGAAACTCGTCAGTGGCTTGTGGTTCCACAGCAGACGGCGGTAGCTCATCTCGTCAAGCTCGGCTATCCTCACTCCGTCCTTGTCGGCGGGGATGTGCTTCGCCACTATGTCCATGGCTATCTTGCAGAGGTACATGTTGGTGCCTATGCCGGCCGTAGCCGTGATGCCCGTCTCTTTCAGCACGTCCTTCACCATCTTAAGAGCCAACTCATGGGCGGTGAGCTTATAGTTCTTCAGATAATCGGTGGCGTCGATGAAGACCTCGTCGATGGAATATGGATAGATGTCTTCGGGGGCAATATATTTCAGATAGACCTCATAAATCCTGGTGCTGTACTCTATATAATACGCCATTCTTGGAGGCGCAACGATGTAGTCAAGCTCGAGACTCGGGTTCGACTTCAGCTCCGGGTCGAAATGAGACTTGCCAGCAAAAGACCGATAGCCAATGGCTTTCCGCCTCTCACGGTTGACATCCCCCACCCTCTGTACGACCTCAAACAGCCTCGCTCGACCGCCTATGCCGTAAGCCTTCAGCGTCGGCGAGACGGCAAGGCATATCGTCTTCTCCGTCCTGCTTTTGTCGGCAACGACAAGGTTCGTGGTAAGCGGGTCGAGGCCGCGCTCCACGCACTCTACCGACGCGTAGAACGACTTGAGGTCGATGGCTATGTAGGTACGCTGCTTCATAGGATGCAAAGATAATCATTGTTTCAGCATCATCCAGTGCGAAAGAATATTTTTTGCGCGGCGACTTGCATCTTGCCGAAAAATCGTAACTTTGCGACACTTTTCAGGCTTGGCCCAAGCCCTTCAAGGACCCGTAGTTTAATGGATAAAATAAAGGATTCCGGTTCCTTAGCTCAGGGTTCGATTCCCTGCGGGTTCACCAACGGCTCTCTCACTTGAATATCAGAAGGTTGAGAGAGCTGTTTTTTTAGGGGACTTCTAAAAGCCAAGTCAAAGGAAGCTCCTACGGAGCATAACTTGTTGGACTACTGCGCTTTGTTATTAAAAGGAAGTTCCTACGGAGCATAAGTTGTTGGATTATTGCGTTTTGTTATTAAACGAAAGCTCCTACGGAGCATTTTTCAGAAGTTCCATAAAACCCATTCGTCCGTTCTTGAGCCTGTTCAGGGTTCCAATCTCCGACACGCATCGCAACCAACAGTTGCAAGCCACTGCTTGAACGGCTCTGCCTTGGGCTATGGAATGACTTGAACATTAGTGAAGATAAAATCCCGATGTTCTTATTCTATCCCTGCGGCTTGCTGTTTTCACTCTGTTTCGGCGACGAATGTCTCAGCTTGTCCATCTCCATTCCCACAACAGCATCAACAACTTCATTTCGCTCACGGCTTTCTCGATATGCGCCGCACCTCTCTTGGCTAAGTCATCCCTATTCCTCCCTTTGTTTTCTCCAACGGGTATGGGCTTCTCTTCCCTCTCCTGCTCTCCTGGGGTTCTGTCCTTGCGTTTTACCTGCTGTTGGCTTTCGGGCTGTCCGCTCTTTACGCTGAGTTCGCCATCATCGTCTATTTGTTCTTGGCTATCAACGCCTTCAACTCCTCTTCCACTGTCGGCAGGTTGTTCTCCCTGCGTTTCTCGTTCTCCTGTGCCAGTATCTCCTTCATTTCCTCGTTGCCATTCTGTGCCATATCCACTGTTACTGCCCAGTGCATTGCTTCCAGGTAGTCCATTGTCCCTTCTTTCGTGCTCATAATATTCTTTTTTTGTTATCCGATTAATGTTACATGCTGCAAAGATATGAGCATGGATGTTTCAAAACATGAAACAGGTGCAGTTTTTTTTCAGTTGTGAATTGCTTTCATTTTGTATCTTTGAAGCCTTGAAAAACACCGGGGTCGACCGCTGCCTTGCGGCTCTCATCGTTGTGAATTGCTTTCATTTTGTATCTTTGAAGTCTTGAAAAACACCTCTCCGAATTCGGTCTTGCGGCACTCGATAGTTGTGAATTGCTTTCATTTTGTATCTTTGAAGTCTTGAAAAACACCCCTTTGCAGGCAACATGCCGCTCCCAGAAGTTGTGAATTGCTTTCATTTTGTATCTTTGAAGTCTTGAAAAACACCTCAAAGAACTTTGAATATCTTCGGGGTTGGGTTGTGAATTGCTTTCATTTTGTATCTTTGAAGTCTTGAAAAACACCGGTTGGTTTTATCATACCAAATTCCTCAGAGTTGTGAATTGCTTTCATTTTGTATCTTTGAAGTCTTGAAAAACACCTCAGCATTAAGTTGGGTGTGGTCTATGTTGCCGTCCTTGTCTCTCGGTAATTTTTTTTCACCATTTTTGTTTTCCGTATCGGATTTTGTATTATCTTTGTCGTTGGATAAATCGCTTTGAGGATGTACGCGCCCCTGAACAGCGGGTTCAGACTGATTCCCCGGCTGCTTGTATAGTCCTTGATTTATGTCTGAAGAATCAGAAACAGGTTCGGTCTGTTTCCAAAGCAATTTACCTTCTTGCAGTGATTTTCTCAATCTGCTTGGCCTGTCGATATAATTACTTACATTAACTTCCATACCATCCCGTTGCACAGTAACCGACTTAAAGAAATACTGCTTCTTTCCATCCTTGCCAATAAATGCCTTTACAAACAAATATGACGATGGTCTCTCTGTATTTCCATCTATTGCTTCGCTTGGTACAACAATAATAAAATCAGGCGTTGTCAAGGTTGGTTTTATCATACCAAATTCCTCAGAGTTGTGAATTGCTTTCATTTTGTATCTTTGAGCAGTCTTGAATTATAGCTGTTCGATTTTTTCGTACAACTGAAATCCTTCTTTTAAATGCATCTCTCTTCAAAGCTCTTCAATTCCTTGGACATTGAGCTATCCGACATTGGCGCAGTCTATTGAACTATTTTCCCATCGGGACTTAATAATTTCAACTGTACCCAAAATGGGTACGTTTCAAATTCCTTTAAATCACGATCCTTCATTTTTCTCCAATATTGCCTTGGATGTGGCGAGTCAGTTAAAGCCTCCACCACATCCTCAACGGAGAAATACCGTTGCTCTTCATTCCATACGGAACAGATTTTCTTGTTTTTGAAAAGTTTGATGGTCATAATTTAATCTTATCTGCAATAGTAGAAAATTAAACTGGTTCTATAGACAGACAAAACTTAATGCGAGCCTCTATTTCAATTCCATAAGGTTCGATTAAAAGTAAACACTCGAAAGACGACCTGCTACAGCAATGGATTTCAATCCACGCGCCCACGCAGGGCACGACTCAAGCAACTTTCGCGTATATGACAGTCTCGAAGTTTCAATCCACGCGCCCACGCAGGGCGCGACCAAAACTTTCGTTTTTTCGCAAGTTTTTAATGAGTTTCAATCCACGCGCCCACGCGGGGCGCGACGAGCATCAACGACATAAACAACGTCAGATGTAGGTTTCAATCCACGCGCCCACGCGGGGCGCGACTGGGCGGCAAATTCCTTTGCAAGGTCGATGGCGTTTCAATCCACGCGCCCACGCGGGGCGCGACTGTCACCGTCACATATTCGGGCAATAGGTTTGTTGTGTTTCAATCCACGCGCCCACGCAGGGCGCGACGAGCATCAACGACATAAACAACGTCAGATGTAGGTTTCAATCCACGCGCCCACGCGGGGCGCGACGAGCATCAACGACATAAACAACGTCAGATGTAGGTTTCAATCCACGCGCCCACGCGGGGCGC